>ULVR01082547.1_pt1 | contig 15349 bp, 10 predicted proteins | sample 1959601 | NCBI WGS metagenome assembly ULVR01 (sample SAMEA4835791, study PRJEB28245) | human gut metagenome | biome: gut microbiome; material: fecal sample | place: Denmark | collected 2008
CATTGTGGCATCCCGCAGCGTGCGCTGTGCGGGCGATGCGCTGGACCAGAGCATTACCAGCTTTATCAAGCGCAAATACAACCTGCTGGTGGGCGAACGCACTGCTGAGCAGATTAAACTGGAAATCGGCTCCGCCTGCCCGCCAGACCCCACCGACACCGAGCATGGCGAAACCACAATGGAGATCAAGGGCCGTAACCTGGTGGATGGCCTGCCGAAAGATATCCTGATCCGCTCTGAAGAAGTGCGCGAGGCAATGAACGAAAACCTGATGCGCATTGTGGAAGCCATCAAGGACACGCTGGAATGCACTCCGCCGGAGCTTTCCAGCGATATCATTGACCGCGGCATCATGCTTTCGGGCGGCGGTGCCCTGCTGCGCGGGCTGGATACTCTGATCCAGAACGAAACCGGCATTGAGGTACACATTGCCGAAGCCCCGCTGGACTGTGTTGCCCTCGGTGCCGGCGCCGTCCTCGACCACCCCGATCTGGCAGGAACCAGACGGGAGGAACTGAGCTACCTGTAAAGGTAGGAGTTAAGAGTTAAGTGGCGGTTTGAAAGTTTGCCGCAACCCCATAAAATAATTGTAGGGAACGGTCTTGACCGTTCCCTACATTTTTGTTTTAATATTCAGACAAAATTTTTGGGTACCTGCAGCCCCAAAAACTCCTAACTCCTACTTTCTAACTCCTAACTTTCCCTCGTCGCTCCCACTGTGCTACCAGGTCCTTGGTCTGAGCTTGCAGGGCTTCGCGGGCGGCGTTCAGGGCCTGGGTGTCCTGGGGGGTCATTTTTTCGGGCTTTTTGTGGCGGGTCAGGCGTTCCAGGTTCTTTTCTGCTTCTTTAATGCGGTTTTTGGTTTCCTTATCCAGCTCCTTGCCCTCTTTACTGCCAAGGGCGGAATTGACGCGGTAGATGGCGGCTTCCGCGGCATTCAGGGCCTCGATGGCGGCTTTGCGCTCCTGATCCTGCCCGGCAAAGGCAGCGGCATCGTCCATGGCGCGGCGGATCTCCTGCTCGCTCAGGTTGGAAGACCCGGTGATGGTAATGCTCTGCTGTTTGCCGGTGCCAAGGTCACGGGCGCTCACCGTCACAATGCCGTTGGCGTCAATATCAAAGGTCACTTCGATCTGCGGCACACCGGCCCAGGCGCGTTTGATGCCCTTGAGGGTAAAGTTGCCGATAAGCTTATTATCCTTGGCGAACTCCCGCTCACCCTGCAGCACCTTGATTTCAACTGTGCTCTGGAACGGCGCGGCGGTGGTAAAGATTTTGGAATACCGGGTGGGAATGGTGGAGTTGCGGTCGATCAGATGGGTTGCCACACCGCCCACCGTCTCAATCGAAAGGGTCAGCGGGGTAACGTCCATCAGCAGCAGGTCCTGCCCGCCGGCAGCCAGGCCTTCGCCGCCAAGGCGTCCGCCCTGCACCGCAGCGCCAAGGGCCACACACTCGTCCGGGTTCAGCGTTTTGGACGGTTCCAGATCGATCATCCGCATGACCTTGGCCTGCACCGCCGGGATGCGGGTGGAACCACCTACCAGCAGCACCTGATCCAGGTCGTTGGCGGCCAGGTGGGCATCCCGCAGGGCGTTGCGCACCGGCAGTGCCGTGCGCTCCACCAGGTCGGCGGTCAGCTCATCAAACTTGGCGCGGGTCAGTTCCGCCTGCAAATGCAGCGGGCCGTTGGGGCCAACGGTGATGAACGGCAGGTTGATTTCAGTATGGGTGGCAGCGGAAAGCTCTTTTTTGGCTTTCTCGGCTTCCTCCCGCACGCGCTGCATGGCAACGGGATCACGGGTCAGGTCTACCTGGTTTTCAGCGGCAAAGTTCCGCACCAGCCAGTCAGCCACACGAGCATCAAAGTCATCGCCGCCCAGATGGTTATCACCGCAGGTGGCCAACACCTGCACAATGCCATCCCCGATCTGGATCAGCGAAACATCGAACGTGCCGCCGCCCAGATCATACACCATCACTTTCTGGGTCTTGCCGTTATCCAGGCCATAGGCCAGGGCGGCCGCAGTAGGTTCGTTGATAATGCGCTTTACATTCAGGCCCGCAATGCGCCCGGCATCTTTGGTAGCCTGGCGCTGGGCATCGTTAAAATAAGCCGGCACGGTGATAACGGCTTCTGTCACCGGTTCACCAAGATAAGCTTCTGCATCCGCTTTCAGCTTTTGCAGGATCATGGCGCTGATCTCCTGCGGGGAGAAGCACTTGCCGTCAATGGGAATGCGCGCATCACTGCCCATTTTGCGCTTAACGCTGGCAATGGTGCGCGGTGCGTTGGTGACAGCCTGGCGTTTGGCCGGATCGCCCACAAGGCGTTCGCCGCTTTTTGCAAAAGCAACGACCGACGGGGTGGTGCGCTGGCCTTCGGCATTTGGGATAACGGTTGGGCGTCCGCCTTCCACCACAGCCACGCAGCTGTTGGTTGTTCCTAAATCAATTCCGATGATTTTACCCATGTTGCTTTTGGTCCTTTCACACAAGCCGGCAACAAATACAGGGGTTCGCCAGCTTTTGTCACACAGGGAGCACCGCTAAGGCGCAAAACTCCGCCTTAGAGTGTAGCTGAAAGCAAAGAAAATGACAATTATTCCGCAAACACAAGCGGGATTTAAGGCAAAAGCCGCAGGAATCCTTTATGGATTCCAAGGTTTTTAACGCAAAATCCAGCTGTGGTTGTAGAAACAGGCTGAATTTTCGACTTTTCAGGTACACCTTATGGTTTGTTAACATTATTGTAGCGCGCAAAGTGCCGGAATGTGTTGCAAAATCGTAAACTCTTATCAGACAATCATCCAAATGTTGGGGTGTATCGTTGACGGACGGGAGCAACGGTGCTATATTCTTTAGTATACTAAAGAGAAGGAGGTTCCCGGACATGCAGGCATTTTCCAGCCATGACATTTTCCAAACGCTGTACCAGCAGATCATGTTGCTGGAATTAAAGCCCGGCTCCACCCTGCGGGAAAACGCATTGTGCGAGCAGTTCGGGGTTTCCCGCACGCCGGTGCGCAGCGTTTTGCAGGAGCTGCGCATTGCCGGGCTGATTGAAGTCACCCCCTACAAATCCACGCGGGTCACCCAGCTGGATTTTGACACCATCAGCCAGCAGATTTACCTGCGCAACGCGGTGGAATCCGCCGTGATGACAGACTTTGCCGCTGCCTGCACCCCCGAACAGCTGGCCCAGCTGAAAACCCGCAACGATGCTTTGCGCCGCCTGGCGGCCCAACCCCACCCGGACCCGCGGATGTTTTATGAGCTGGACAGCCGCCTGCACGAAAGCTGGTTTCTTGCCACCGGCAAAGACCAGCTGTGGCAGCTGATCCAGACTTCGCAGAACAGCTATTCGCGGTTCCGCATGCTGGATCTTGTGGCCGTTGGCAATTTTGGCGATATTGTGGCGGAACATGATGTTCTGCTGGATGCCATTGCCCGCAATGATACCGCCGCTATCCGGGCGCAGTGTTCCCGCCATTTGTACGGCGGCGTAATGCGGCTGGGGGAAGAACTTTCGACCAAATATGCGGATTATTTTGTTTCCGGCACCCACTGGCCGGACCATGCAAAGGAGATGCAACCGTGAGCCGCACTGCTACCGTGACCCGCAAAACGCGGGAAACCAACATTACCGTCACCCTGGACCTGGACGGCAGCGGAAAAGCCGACCTGCACACCGGCATCGGCTTTTTTGACCACATGCTGGACGGCTTTGCCCGCCACGGCCTGTTTGATTTGACATTACACTGTGATGGCGACCTGAACGTGGACTGTCACCACACAATTGAAGACTGCGGCATCGCGCTTGGCACGGCCATCCGTGAGGCCCTTGGCGACAAAGCCGGCATTGTGCGTTACGGCAGCTGCATGCTACCCATGGACGAAACGCTGGCCCTGTGCGCTGTGGACCTTGGCGGACGGCCGTATTTTGTTTATGATGCCAGCTTTGCCGGGCAGAGCTGCGGCGGCATGGATGTGCAGATGGCACGGGAATTCTTTTACGCTGTCAGCTACAGCGCCATGATGAACCTGCACCTGAAGGTGCTGTACGGCGAAAACGACCACCACAAGCTGGAAGCCATGTACAAAGCATTCGCCAAAGCCCTTTCCGCCGCCGCCCGCCATGACGACCGCATTGTGGGCGTGCTTTCCACGAAAGGAAGCATCTAACTACCTCCTAACTTAATTTCGTTTTACCGGGGCGGGGCCCCGTTTTCAGTATATAAGGGTAACACTGAAAGGAGTAAGTATTATGTACAAGGACATGATGGACACCATTGGTTTTGTTTCGGGGTATGACCCGGAGCTGGGTGCGGCCATGCAGCGTGAGCTGGGCCGCCAGCAGGCAAACATTGAGCTGATTGCCAGCGAAAACATTGTTTCTCCTGCCGTCATGGCTGCCATGGGCAGCGTGCTGACCAACAAATATGCCGAGGGCTACCCTGGCCACCGCTATTACGGCGGCTGCCAGTTTGTGGACCAGGTTGAGCAGATTGCGATTGACCGTGCCTGCAAGCTGTTTGGTGCCAAATATGCCAACGTGCAGCCCCATTCCGGCGCACAGGCCAACCTGGCCGTTTACTTTGCCTTGCTCAACCTGGGCGATACCGTCATGGGCATGGATCTTTCCCAGGGTGGCCATCTGACCCATGGTTCCCCCGCCAACATGAGCGGCAAGAACTACAACTTTGTTTCCTACGGCGTTTCTGCCGAGGACGGCCGCATTGATTACGATGCCCTGGCCAAGCAGGTTGCCAAGGTTCGCCCCAAGCTGCTGGTTGCCGGTGCTTCCGCTTACCCGCGCGCTATCGATTTTGAAAAGCTGGCCGAGATCGCCCACGGTTACGGCGCAATGCTGATGGTGGACATGGCTCACATTGCCGGCCTGGTTGCCGGCGGCATGCACCAGAACCCGGTGCCCTATGCTGATGTTGTGACCACCACCACCCACAAGACCCTGCGCGGTCCCCGCGGCGGCCTGATCCTGACCAACAACGCTTACCTGATCAAGCGCATCAACTCCGCCATCTTCCCCGGCACCCAGGGCGGCCCGCTGGAGCACGTGATTGCTGCAAAGGCTGTCTGCTTTGGCGAGGCACTGAAGCCGGAGTTCAAGGATTATGCCCGCAAGATTGTGGAGAACGCCGCTGCTATGGCCGACGAGCTGACCGCCCGCGGCGTGAAGCTGGTTTCCGGCGGCACCGACAACCACCTGCTGCTGGTTGACCTGACCGATTCCGAGATGACCGGCAAGGAGCTGGAGCACAACCTGGACGAAGTACACATTACTGCCAACAAGAACACCGTTCCCGGTGAAAAGCGCAGCCCGTTTGTGACCAGCGGTGTCCGCCTTGGCACCCCTGCTGTGACCACCCGCGGCATGGGCCCCGCCGAGATGAAAGAGATTGCCGACTGCATCGCAGACTGCATCTTTGACTTTGAGGGCAAGAAAGACGACATCGCTGCCCGCGTTGCCAGCCTGACCGCTCGCTTCCCCCTGTACGAATAATTCCCGCTTTTCCCGCCTTTTTGAAAAAGGACGGGGCAAAAAGCTTTAAGGCAACACCGCACAATTCCCGCCTGACGGCTTAAGCACCGCTCCGGCGGCTGCGGCACGGCATCTGCGTTGCCAAAATGCTCGATAATGTCGGGTTGCGGTACCCGCATCGTGCTTCGGGGGCAAAAGCCCCTCGCACTCTGCGACCGCTGCCCCTGCTTCGGTTCGCTGTTTCCGCCACTGGCGGCGCTCACCTTTGCAGCATCCAGTATTATCTGCGCTTTTGGCTTAGCATCTGCCGCACCTCGCTCACCGTATCGGCACTTAGAATTATGCGGTATTGCCTTAATGGGCATCGCACAAATTGATAAAGACACCCCGCAGTGAATCTCTTGCTGCGGGGTGTTTTTTATGGCAGTCTGGCAGGGCTGGGAGCCGAAACCAGCACGGCATTTCTCATTTTTTTCGCGGGCCTTCTCATTCCTTGCGGACTTTTGCGCAGGCCTTAAAAAATGTTTCCATTTTATAGAATATTGTGATATAATGCAAAGGACAAATAAAATGCCACATAAAGGGAGGCAAAATCATGAAGTTTTTTATTGATACTGCGAATGTAGATGAGATCCGTAAAGCCAATGACATGGGCATTATTGCCGGTGTTACCACCAACCCCAGTCTGATTGCCAAGGAAGGCCGCGATTATGCCGAGACCCTGGCAGAGATCGCCACCATCGTGGACGGCCCCATTTCCGGCGAAGTAAAGGCCACCACCGTGGACGCTGAAACCATGGTTGCTGAGGGCGAAGCCATCTATGCCCTGGACCCCAAGCACATGGTCGTCAAGATCCCCATGACCGCTGAGGGCCTGAAGGCCATCAAGGCACTGTCCGCCAAGGGCATTCCCACCAACTGCACTCTGGTGTTCTCCGCCAACCAGGCGCTGTTGGCTGCCCGCGCAGGCGCTACTTACGTCAGCCCGTTCCTGGGCCGTCTGGACGACATTGGCCAGCCCGGCATTGAACTGATCGAAACCATTCATGACATGTTCCTGAACTATCCCGACATTGACACCCAGATCATTGCCGCTTCCGTCCGCAACCCCATCCATGTAACGGACTGCGCTCTGGCTGGTGCTGATATCGCCACCGTTCCTTACAAGGTCATTGAACAGATGCTGCATCACCCGCTGACCGATGCCGGCATTGAAAAGTTCAAGGCTGACTACATCAAGGTATTTGGCGAATAATTTCTGTTGCTCTGCCCGGTACCGGCTGTCTGCCGGGCCGGGCTTTGTTTTTGCTTAGTTTCTTGCAGATTGCTTTTTTATCCACTATACTTAGTGATGTAATTAAAAGAGAATAAAGAATAATGAATAATGGTTGTGTGACACCCACGGCGTCACATTTTAGTTAGGTCAACTGCTCCGGCAAAAAGCACTCCGACCAAAGCAGTCAACCTATTTTATTCGCGCCGCCGCGGGCGGCGCACTGACATTATTCTTTATTCATTATTATTTATTATTTTATGAAAAAATAACTAGGATGTAATGGGGGTTCCAACCATGGACCAGCAATGGCTCAACACTTACCGCGAAGAAATCGGCGGCTTTTCCAACACGATCCACTCCTTTGCCCAGGGCGAAATTGCCCGCAAGGACTACAAAGGCATTTCCGGCGGGTTTGGCAGTTATGCCCAGCGCGATGCCGCCAAGCATATGCTGCGGCTGCGCCTGCCGGGCGGCCGGGTCACGCCGGAGCGCCTGCACTTTATGGCACAGGCTGTTCAGCAGTACCATGTGCCATTCCTGAAGCTAACCACCTGCGAAGCGATCCAGATGCACGATTTGACCCCGGACGAGGTGCCTGCCATCATGGAGGCCGCCATCCCCTGCGGCATTATCACCCGCGGCGGCGGCGGTGATAACCCCCGCAACATTCAGGCCAGCCCCCTGACCGGCGTGCAGCCCGGCGAAGCTTTTGACGTTATGCCCTGGGCCGAGGCCGCAACGGAGTATCTGCTTTCCATCTGCCGTGACATCCACATGCCGCGCAAGCTGAAGGTTGCGTTCTGCAACGGCGTGGATGACTGTGTGCACACCGCGTTCCGCGATATGGGCTTTGTGGCGCAGCCGGACGGCACCTTTAAGCTGTACATTGCCGGCGGCCTGGGCGGCGGCTGGCGCATGGGCATTCTGGCGGCGGAATCCCTGCCCGCAGAGGATGTGCTGTACTATATCCGCGGCATGATCACCACCTTCTGCCAGCACGGCAATTACCAGAACCGCGCCAGGGCCCGCACCCGCTTTATGCAGGAGACCCTTGGCCCGGACGAGCTGCGCCGCGTCTTTTTGGAGAACGTTGCCGCTGCCAAGGCGGACGAAAGCCTGAAACTGCACCTGACCCCCGCCGCCATTACCAAAACCGGCACCGGCACGCTGGATGACCCGCGCGCCATTGCCCAAAAACAGCCGGGGCTGTACGCTGTGGCGTACCACCCCATCGGCGGCCGCCTGATCCCGGAAAAGCTGGTGCAGCTGGACAACCTGCTCAGCACCATCCCCGGCTGCGAATGCCGCGTTGCCCCCAATGAAACGCTGTACATCATCAACCTGACGGCAGACGAAGCTGCCGCTGTGCTGGATGCCACCGCAGATGGTGCCAAAACGCTGTTTGAGACCAGCGTTGCCTGCATCGGCGCTTCCATCTGCCAGCAGGGCGTGCGGGACAGCCAGTCCGTTTTGCAGCGCGCTGTGCAGGCCGTGCGGGAGGCTAACATTCCGGACGGTGCCCTGCCCAAAGTCTGCATTTCCGGCTGCACGTCCAGCTGCTCCGGCCACCAGGCCGCAGCCATCGGCTTCCAGGGCACGGTTAAAGCGGTGCCGGGCGGCAAGCCTGCCCCGGCGTTTGCCATCTTCCTGGGCGGGTCCGATGCTTTGGGCCATGCCCACTTTGGCGATACCATCGGCACCGTATATGAAGAGCAGCTCCCCGCCCTGCTGGTGGAGCTGGGCCAGGCTGCTGCAGCCGCAGGCCAGAACTGGCAGACCTGGAGCGCAGCTGACCCTGATGCGGTGAACTCCATTATTGCCAAGTACGTATAACCGCCGCTCCCGAAGCCTTTTGTTCTCCACAAGTTCCTTAAGACTTGTGGAAAATCCGGCTTAAAGTATCGTATCTTATCCCCCGCGGCCCCGGTTTTGCACCGGCGGGCTGCGGGGATTTTGTTTTGCGCAAAAAATCCCGGAAATAGCGGACAACCACTGGCATAAACCGCATAAATATGATATAGTATTAAAGTGTAGTGTTATGCCATACAGCCAGGTTCCGGCGGCAAACTGCCCCGGAACCGGCCGAAAACAAAAAGGGAGCATACCTGACAATATGAAACAACAAGTAAACAAGATCCGCGTGGCCCTGCTGTTTGGCAGCTGTTCAAGCGAGCATGAGGTCAGCTGTGTTTCGGCTGCGGCATGGGCGGATGCCCTTGCCACCATGCCGGACCGATATGAAGTGATTCTGGTGGGCATTACCAAACAGGGCCGCTGGCTGAAATACAGCGGCTCTACCGAGGGCATGCGCAGCGGCAGCTGGGAGCAGGATGCTTCCTGCGTGCCCTGCGTGCTCAGCCCGGACCGCAGCGACCATGGCCTGCTGGTGCACAGTGCCAACGGCTATGAACTGCTGCCGGTGGATGTGGTCGCCCCCATCCTGCACGGCAAAAACGGCGAGGACGGCACGATTCAGGGCCTGCTGGAGCTGGCTGCCATCCCCTATGTGGGCTGCGGCGTTCTGGCATCCGCTGCCTGCATGGACAAAGCCGTTGCCAATACCATCATGGACGCCTATCATGTGCCCCACTGCCACTGGTGCAGCGCCGTCCGAGCCGAAGCGGAAACCCAGCGCAGCGCCCTGTTGACCCGCGTGGAAAACCGCCTGCCCTACCCGATCTTTGTCAAACCGGCCAATGCGGGTTCCAGCGTGGGCATCACCAAGGCCCACAACCGTGAAGAGCTGAACACCGCCATTGACACCGCCCTGCGGGAAGATGACAAAGTGGTGTTTGAAGAGTTTATTGATGGGCAGGAAGTGGAATGTGCCGCCATTGGCAACCCGGATAACCCACAGGAAGTGCGCACCACCCGCCCCGGCGAGATTTTGGCCGGCGCAGAGTTTTATACCTATGACGACAAGTATAAAAACGGTATATCCAAGACGGTGATTCCCGCCCACCTGCCGGACCAGAAGCTGGACGAAGTCAAAACGCTGGCCGCCCGCGCTTACCTGGCTTTGGGCTGCGCTGGTCTTGCCCGGTGCGATTTCTTTGTAGAGCACGGCACAGGACGTGTGCTTTGCAATGAGCTGAACACCCTGCCGGGCTTTACCCCCATCAGCATGTACCCCAAGCTGATGGAAAACGAGGGCTACAACTTTGCCGCCCTGGTTGATAAGCTAATCGGCCTTGCACTGAGCAAAAAGCGAGGTGCTTACTGATGGATACTCGTCCCATCGGCGTATTTGACAGCGGCCTTGGCGGGCTGACCGCCGTGCGCCAGCTGCGCCGCCTGCTGCCGGGCGAAGATATCGTGTATTTTGGCGATACCGGCCGCGTGCCTTACGGTTCCCGCGGGCACGATGTGATCGTGCGGTACGCCCAGCAGGATATCCGGTTCCTGCTTTCCCAGAATGTCAAGTTCATTATGGCGGCCTGCGGCACAGTATCTTCCACCTATCCTTCGGCGGAAGCTGCCCAGCTGCCGGTACCCTACACCGGTGTGATCGGTGCGGCAGCCCGCGCAGCTGCTGCCGCCACCAAAAACAAACGCATCGGCGTGATCGGCACAGCGGCCACCATCCGCAGCGATTCTTATGCCACCCAGCTGAAAGATCTGGTGCCGGGGGTTCAGATTTTTGCCCGCGCCTGCCCCCTGTTTGTACCGCTGGTTGAAAACGGTTATGTGAACGGCGACAAAGTGACCCAGCTGATGATTGAGGAATACCTGACCCCCGTGCGGGATTCCGGCATTGACACCCTGATCCTTGGCTGCACCCACTACCCGCTGCTGAAAAAAATGATCGGCGATTTTGTGGGCGACAGCGTAACGCTGATTGACCCCGGCAAGCTGACCGCCATTGCCGCCGCCACCGCGCTGGATGACCTTGGGATTTCCAGCGGGCGCAGCACCGGCGGCACCACCCGCTTTTTTGTCAGCGATACCCCGGACGGCTTTGCCAAGCAGGAGCGGCTGTTCATGGGCAGCGAAGCGGGCGGCCCGGTGGAACAGATCGCCATTGAAACGTATTAAGGAATTAAACTATTATGGCAAAACCTGTTGAAGAAAATTACCTCATCACCATCAAAGGCACCATGGAGCAGAACGGCGAAAACGACACCGTGGAGCTGATGACCCGCGGCAACTTTGTGCAGCGCGGCAACAGCTACTACATCGTGTATGCTGAAACCGAAGCCACCGGTTACGCCGGATGTACCACCACGGTGCGCGTCAGCCAGGATGCCCGGCTGGTCAGCATGACCCGCTTTGGCAAAACATCCAGCCAGCTGATTATTGAAAAAGGCATCCGCCACCTGTGCCATTACGAAACCGGGTACGGTTCCATCAGCCTTGGCGTGGCCGCTGATGTGATTGAGCACAACCTGCTGCCGGATGGCGGCGAGCTGCAGTTCAGCTACACGCTGGATTCCGGCGCCGAAACCTTAATCAGCCGCAATTCCGTGCTTATCACAGTAGAGCCGCTGAAAAAGCAGGAAACTGAAGTTGAATAAATTTTTAGTTAGGAGTTAGGAAGTAGGAGTTAGGAGTTTTTGGTGTGCGGCTGTTTTTCAAAATTGCGGCGCAGGCCGCACCTTAAACTCATAACTCCTAACTCCTCCCTCCTAACTTCCAAACTGGAGGTACAACGTGAATTACAAATACTATAACCCCCGCAAGGCTGCGCTGGATACGGCGCGTGAGCTGCTGACCGGCGCGCTGAATGCTGCTGTGGCGGACGGTTCCCTTCCGGAAGCCCCGCTGCCGGAATTTATTGTTGAGATTCCCGCCGATGTCAAAAACGGCGATATTGCATCCAACGCCGCCATGGCCGGTGCCCGTGCGTTCCACAAGGCTCCGCGCCAGATTGCACAGGCCATTGTGGACCACCTGAACCTGGAGGGCAGCCTGTTCGACCGTGCAGAGATCGCAGGCCCCGGCTTCATCAACCTGTTCCTGGGTGCCCACTGGTTTACCAGCGTGCTGCAGGCTGCTGCCACTGAGCCGGAATACGGCCGCACGGACGGCGGTGCAGGCAAGCGCTACAACGTTGAATTTGTTTCCGCCAACCCCACCGGCCCCATGCACATGGGCAACGCCCGCGGCGGTGCTCTGGGCGACTGCCTGGCTGCCTGTCTGGACTGGGCCGGTTATGATGTGACCCGCGAGTTCTACATCAACGATGCAGGCAACCAGATCCAGAAGTTCGGCAAGAGCCTGGCCATCCGCTACCTGCAGCTGTACAAAGGCGAAGAGGCCGTTCCCCTGCCGGAAGAATGCTACCAGGGCGCTGACATTATTGCTCGCGCCAAAGAGTTTGCCGAAATTCACGGCGATTCCTATGTCGATAAGGACTTTGAAGAGCTGAAAGATGCCCTGATTGCCGATGCCCTGCCCAAGAACATTGCCGGGCTGCAGCGCGACCTGGGCAAGTACCGCATCACCTATGATGTCTGGTTCCACGAAAGCGACCTGCACAAGAGCGGCGCTGTGGATGATGTCATCAAAATCTTGATGGACAAGGGTGCCTGCTACAAGGCCGAGGACGGTGCCATCATGTACCGCAGCGCCCAGTATGCTTCCAAGTACGGCGTTGTAAACCGCAAGAAGGACGAAAACGCCGACGGCGAAGAGGAAGCCAAAGACGAAGTTCTGGTACGCGCCAACGGCATTCCCACCTATTTTGCCGCCGACATCGCCTACCATTACAACAAGCTGGCCGTGCGCGGTTTTGACCGTGCCATCGACATTTGGGGTGCCGACCATCACGGCCATGTAGCCCGCATGAAGGGTGCCATGGACGCCGTTGGCCTGGACGGCACCAAGTTGGATGTTGTGCTGATGCAGATGGTCAACCTGATGCGCGACGGCAAACCGGTGCGTATGAGCAAGCGTACCGGCAAGGCCATCACCCTGACTGACCTGCTGGACGAAGTGCCCATTGATTCCGCACGTTTCTTCTTCAACCAGCGCGAAAGCTCCTCCACTCTGGATTTCGACCTTGACCTGGCTGTGCGCAACGACAGCGAAAACCCGGTCTACTATGTCCAGTACGCCCACGCCCGCATCTGCTCCGTGCTGAAAAAGCTGGAAGCCGCCGGTGTGACCTTTGAGGGTGCCGATGCCCTGGATGCCAGCCTGCTGACTGACCCCAGCGAGCAGGCTCTGCTGCGTCTGCTTTCCGCTTTCCCGGCTGAGATTGCTGCCGCAGCAGAAAAGTATGACCCGGCCCGCATTACCCGTTATGTTATCGACATTGCCACGGCGTTCCACCGCTTCTACAATGCCTGCCGCATTCTGGAAGCTGACCCTGCCGTTCGCCAGTGCCGCATGGCCCTGTGCCTGGCCGTGCGCAGCGTGATCCGCAACGTGCTGACCATGTTCAAGGTTACGGTGCCGGAGAGCATGTGAATTAGTTAGGAGTTAGGAGTTGAATTAGAAATTAGGAATGAGCAATTAGGAATTGGGGCTGCCTGATTACTAAATGCTTATTGTGATGATTTCTGGGGCTGACTTCTTTTAGCTTCTTTTCTCTAATACAAACTAAAAAGCGTGGGCCTGTCAACCGACAGGCCCACGCTTTTGCACACCCAACATATTTATTATACCACATTCGTCAAGGCAATATCTATCCATAACATGCACGAATAATTCATATTTTGTTTGGGATATCTGCGAATAGACAAATTCCTTAGGGTATTGTATAGTATAGTCACAGAAAGAAAACAGCCGGAGATAAGGAGCTAAAAGCTCCAAGCAAAAGCCACTTTCAATAGCATCGGAACAAGGCACGGCGGTTTTCCCGACAGCTTCAAGCAGATTTCGCAAAGGCTTCCAGTAAGAGGTCTAAATGGGAACACTTGAAGAACTCCGGGAAAGCAGGGACCGGGAGGCTACCGAAGGACTTGAAAGTAAGATGGCAAAGCCGGCAGGATTCGTAAGGAAGGAGGCTCAAGTCCAATGGCTAATTTCAAAGATCCCATTCATCACCGGCGGGCCTGGGCCTGCTGAAAGCAAACGAACCTCATTAACAGCCGCAGGTCATTACCTGTAAAAGATATAAAAGTTAAGATGCAAGGTTCGTAGCTTGCTTAAAATGCAGTGCTCAGGAAATCCCGTCAGAAAGAGTTCCCCGCGTTTACATAGATTAGATGAAGAACTGACGACAGGATTCTAAATAGAAAATTACAGGTTCAAAACCTGGTACGCAAAAGCGTAAATAGAAATCCAGAATCACCGGTGATTGTTATGAAAGATCTAACTCCGCCGAACAAATAATGCTTCACCTGATCTGGCTGGTGCAAGCGCACCGCCCCCAAAAGGAGAAACTCCGATGTACTAGAGCAAAGAGGAATCAACCTCTGGCATCAAATTCAGGTACCCTGCACAAAATTATTGAAGTTCACTTCCCCGTTCCACAGATGCACCAAGAATCGTTTTCCTTGCAAAATGTTTCCAGGCAGCAAATAACGAACCAAAGGGAATCAGAAATTTCAAGCAAACGCAAAATCATCGAACAACAGCGAATGAAACCCGTTTCCGATTTGCAAAACAAAGAAAACCAGGTTTAAAAACATTCGATCAAAGTTAAAGGATGAGGTTGCCATGAAAATGTGCAAACGGTCCGAAAAATAATACAATCGGGTATGAGGCTATGACTCCAATCAAGTAAGTTCGCTCCAGCGCCATAAGGGTAGAAGGCGCTGGAGCTTTTTTGTTGTGTTGTGCCGAATGTTTCCGGTCTGCTTATCTCCTCTCGTTTACTTTTGTCTGCATCATTTTTGTTTTGCTGCCGCGCTCTAACGCAGCAAATCACTCTAAACACGGCTCTCCCTCCGCCCACAACATTGCACTGTGCGGCGGAGAGTTTTTATGTTTGCGGGCTTTTGTGGAGTATTACGGTACCGGTATTCCATCGCAATTTCGGTTTTCTGAATTTTATTGTTGACATTTCTGTAATATTGCGTTATGATAGCCACAAGGTCCAGAATTTTACAGAATACTGGAATGATGGGTTTTTCGCTATTTTTGACTTTTCAGATACACCCTAGGATTCCGGTATTTCCGCTGTAAGTTTTGTTTGGCGTTCCCTTGGCAGAGGGTACACCAAAATTCTCTTGTTCACCTTTTTTCTTCGTGAAGTGTGCAGCAGCGCTTCACCATTTTTTAGCTATCGTGATTACAGATTTCTGTTACATTGAAGGAGGCTTTATGGAACAACTTACGATTGATACCGGCCTGCGCGAATACGCGGTCAATGGCGGGCCGGAGCACGGCGGCGGAGTGCTGCGCTTTAACCCCAGCGACCCCAATGTTTACAGCCGTTTTTGCACCCTGCAAAATCAGCTGCAAGAGCTGGAACAGCAGGTGCAGGCGCAAAGCCCCACTGGGACCGATGCCATACAGCTGCTGGCCCAGGCGGATCAGCGCGCCAAGGGGCTGCTGGCGGAAGTATTTGGCCCCGGCAATGATTTTGACGCCATGCTGGGCGGCACCAATCTGCTGGCGGTTGCCGGCAACGGCGAGCGGGTCATCACCAATCTGTTTGCGGCATTGCAGCCCATTCTGGA
>ULVR01052544.1_pt1 | contig 15138 bp, 12 predicted proteins | sample 1959601 | NCBI WGS metagenome assembly ULVR01 (sample SAMEA4835791, study PRJEB28245) | human gut metagenome | biome: gut microbiome; material: fecal sample | place: Denmark | collected 2008
ACGGGTGACGGAACTCCAATGATACTAAGTTACAACACAAAATGCGAAGCGTTAGACCCAGTAAAGACCTACGGTTGGACAACGGAAGATAATAAGCCTGTATCTAATGCAACATCAAATTGTGTAGCTGCGGTATTTGAGATAAACGGAAGTAAGAAACCAAACAAACAAAACGAAGACGTAGCGTTATTCAACGCGAACGGCCTCGGCAGTTCATGTGCAATAGAACTGGATGGCGGCAAATGTTTTACAGCGGCGTTTACGCCAACACCGTTAACAAAAGCAGAGTGTGAAGCCCAAAAAAGCGAGCTTGGAATAAAAGAATGCTATTATGATAATGATTATTGGGCAGGCGCGGTGAAACAGTGCGGCGGTGTAGGGAATATGCCAACAATGGCTGACCTTGGAAAAATAGCAAGTGCAATATACAAGGGCAACCCAACCGTTGGTGCATACAATGATGTAATAAATTTAACCTATGAGTCAGGTACTGCAACATCTTTAGGTCTTCCAGAACCCAGATTCTACTTGTGGTCGGGTGAGGAGGGCTCGAAGAACCACGCATACACCCGATACTTCAACCCTACTACCACGGGCTACAGCTACTACTACGGCCGCGACGGTAGCGGCGGACAGGCGATTTGTCTAGGTGATTAATTGTTCAACTGTTCAACTATTAAGGGCGATGTTTATACATCGCTTTTTTTGTTAAGAATTATTAAAAAAAATGCTAATTTTAGCAATTTTATTTCTTGACGGTTATTTAAAATAAAAGGTAGAATAGGAATACGATAATATTATTTATTGAAAGGAAGAAAATAAGATGATGCAAATTCCAAATTACGTAAATCCTTACATGCAAATTCCTGCGCAGCAAATTGCTACGCCTGCACCTAATTACAATGCTGTAAAGATTGATGTTCACAATCCTAGTGTTAATACTCCGGGTGTTGGTCAGGCTGTTGTAAATGTTCCTCAGCAACCTCAATACGCAACTCCTACAATGCCGTATTACACATATCCGCAAGCACAACTTTATGATTACCCGCAAGCAGCTCAACAACCATTCTACATGCCTGCACAAATGCAGACTCCAGCAGCACCTGTTCAACCTGCTCCGGTAGCACAAGCTCCGGTGCAAACTCCTGTTGCACCTGCTGCTCCTGAAGTTCCTGCACCTCAAGTTGTACAACCGGCTCCTCAGGTAATTCAACAAAATATTAATGCTCCTCAACCTGCTCCGGAACCTGTTGTTACTCAACCTGCCGGAGCTCCTAAAGATGCTAAATCTGTAGAAATTGTTCCGTCTGCTCCTTTAACTCCGCAGGTAGATTTGAACGGATTTGTTGCAAAATTAACAAATCCTGACTATGATGTTCAGGCTGCTACTATGGAAGAAATTGCCAATATGGTAAAAGATGATCCTCAAAAAGCAACTGAATTGCTGGATGTAAAAGTTATGGATGCTTTAACTAATATTGTTAAACATGACTCTGCAAACTTAGCAGGTCCTTCACCTGAACAGCTTGCTGCACGTAAGAAAAAAGATGAAAATCAGGCTTTAACTCCTGAAGAACAGAAATTAGCCGATACTCCGTCTCCTTATGAAGCAGCAGAAAGAAATAAAAGCTATGCGATGTATACATTAGCAATCCTTCAGAAACTTTATGGAGATGAAGTTGCAAAATTAACTAATACTACTGTTCCCTTAACAGAATTACCGGGTGCTGTAACAATAGTTGAACAGTTGAAAAACAATCCTAACCCGATGGTTAGAACTTCAGCTGTAGAAGCTTTAAGCTATATCCAAAATCCTGCTTACAAAAATGACCTGAATACTATTTTCAGCATTGCACAAAATAATGTAGACCCGGGTGTTCAGGAAGCAGCAAAAGCAGCTTTAGAAAAATTAAAAGAATTGGATCAACCGGCAGCAAAAACCGCAGAGATGACTCCAAATTCACAAGCTCCGGAAGCTAAAACCGTTGAAATGACTCCTAATACTCAGGCTCCGGCACAAGCTGCATAATTAAATAATTCCTTTCTTTAAATAAACGACAAGCAAAAATCCCCTGAATACTCAGGGGATTTTTGCTCTACTAATAAGTATTAATATTAATTACGCGTTAATGGTTTCCGGAATTATATTTTCAGGTACCGGAGCGCAATTTTCATAGTTCGCTAGTTTTGAAATCTGTTCACACCACTGATATATAATAACATCTTCCGGCAGTTTATATGATATAGGTTTGCCTATATGTAATTTAACATTTCTTCTTGTAAACGGTTTTAATTTAGGATATCCGTCCCAACCGTCAATTGCAACAGGAATAATATCAGCTTTTGCATTTTTTGCGATTACAACAAAGCCCTTCTTTATTCCTTCAAGTTTTCCGTAAGGACGGGTGCCGCCTTGAGGAAATACCCCCAAAGACCAGCTTGTTGCAAGAATATCTCTAACTGTCTTAAATGTTGCTATTTCAGGTTTTGTTCTGTCAACAGCAAATGCGCCGAGACGTTTAACAAGCCAGGAAAGCTTTTCGCCTTTTTCAAAAAGTTCTTTTTTTGCCATGTAAGCAATAGGTCTGTTACATGCCATTGTTACCATAGGAGGGTCAAAAATTGAAACATGATTGGCTGTATAGATAAATTTCCCGCTTTTTGCTTTGGTCGGGAGGTTTTCTCGACCTGTAATTTCGTAGTTATAGAATATTTTCATAAACGGAACAACAACACCATATAAAAAACCATAGTAAAATATCGTTCTGAAAATGTTGTATTCGTATGGATATCTTCTATTATAATTACGTTCCTTTTTAGCCATCATTAACTCCTAATTTTGCTGAACTTCGTTATCTTCAGCTTTATTTTCTTCCTGAATATATGTAAATCCTGTTAAATTTTGAATTTCATCAGTCCATTTAGCAACAACACTGTCAATATCATTGCTGTAAGGAATAGGTTTTCCTATTTTTACAATAATTTTTCCGGTAAAAGGCCATCTTTTAACTTCATCTGTTCCTACAATTCCTACGGGAAGTATAGCACATTTTGTAATTTTAGCAAGCCCGGCAAATCCTTTGGTAACTCCTCTTATCTCACCGGGTATTCCTCTTGTACCCTGTGGAAATATTCCGAATACCCATTTGCTTTTTTTTATTTCCATAACTGTTTTAATCGTTGAAGGGCCGAGGCTTTCTCTGTTTACGGCAAAAGCTCCAAGCCAGTCAATCCACCAGCGCAAAAAAGGAATCTCAAAGAGTTCTTTTTTTGCCATAAAGGCAACGTGCCTTGGCATAATAGATACCATTAGCGGCGGATCCAGTGTTGATAAATGGTTCGGACATACGATGTACTCATTATCTTTAGGTACATTTTCCAACCCGTGAACTTCAAGTCTGTACACCAGTTTAAATCTTATCATGTAACCAAATTTACATACTATATTTTGAAAAATTCCTCTCCATAAATTATATTGAGAAGATGAACGTTTTGTATATTCTTTTTTCTTTTTAGCCATAAACTTTATCCCTCAACTATATTATACAATAAAAATTTTTATTGTATAATTATAACGAAAAATAAGGAGACGTGAGCTATGACAATGCCCAAGACATCTACTGTAGAACTTGAAAACGAACTTTTTAAAAGTGTATATGATAAAACACCTGATTATGTAAAAGAATTGTGCCTTATGGATTTTTCTAATAAAGGAGAGTTTACTTTTACTCTGAAAAAGGAACATCTTGAGCCATATGATAAAGAAAGAAATCCTGAAGGATTAAATTTGAAAGACTGGTTTGCAAACTATGCCAAAGAGGCAAAAGTTTCGACAGCGGGTATAAGAGGCCCTCAAAATATTTTGTATCCTCAGGATACAAGATTTCCTATTAATCTTGTTGGAATTGTTCTTGCTACACTGGCCAAAGCTCTTGTTGCCAGAGAAAAATATCAGGGTAAAGAAATTTTAAAAGTAGCGGGACGTGAGGTTCGTTATAATTCTGAGCTTTTTCTCGAGGCCATAGCACGAATTCAAGCGGCAAACGGGATAAAAACTCTTGTTCCTGTTGAAAAGAAAACTATTCCTATATGGCTGGCTTCCTTTCTTGCATTTAAGCTTGATTTACTCGGCGGTGAATATATTACATCAAGTCATGGTATATCAGTTAAAAATGCCACTAAGGATTTAAATTCACAGGGCAGCCAGTATTTGCCGGAAGAATCGCTTGAATTTGTCGATAAAATTCAGGAAATTTTTGACAAAGTAGAGAAAGACGGGTCTTATGAAATAACAGTTGCGGCTTTTGATAACCCTTTGATAGATGAAAAAATTATGACAAAACTTAATGACGGCGTTGATTTGTACGTTGAATACCTGCAATCAGGCGTTGCAAAGAAAATTAACCTTGATTTGATTAAAAATTTTAAGGGTAAAATTATCATTGAAAACGTTGGAGGGTCGGCTTACAGAACCCTTTCGAGAGTTTTGAAAAAACTCGGTATTTCCGATAAATTTGAGTGGTTTAATATTGAAGAAGATCCGTTCTTCCATTCTATCGGAAAATATGACGTAACACCTAAAGGCGAACATGCTTTTTATGATTATTCAGTGGACGCAACTGTCGTTGCAAAAAGATTAAGCGGAGAAAAGTTTTTCCCTGTTATTGAAACATTGCATTATGAAAATAAACTTAAAACATATCCTGTAGGAACAGCGGTTTTAATAACAGACCCAGACCATGACAGGCTGACTATTACACAAACAGAAAAGGCTTCCAGAATTGATTTTTTGAAAGCGAACGGTATTGATTATGTTCGACTGGATAATGATACGGTATTGACTGTATTTACCGCAAATCAGGCGTTCTTAATGCTTATGGATTTTTGGACCAGACAGTTGAAGGCCGAAGGTTTGTGGCATAACCATCCGCGTTTTATCATAAAAACAACGGCTTCTGCTTCATCCTGGGATGAGTGGGCTAAGAAAAACGACGTTAAGGTTGTAAACGTGCCGGTAGGTTTTAAAGAGATAGCAAACATTATGAAAAAAGTAGAGCTTCAATTGAAGAATGCTCCGCATAATGAAGTTATTATTGATGATGTCTTCGGTAATGCAATTAACCTCGGTAAAAATCCAAGACTTTTATTCGGAGGTGAAGAATCCGGCGGTATGATTATGGGAACCGAAGATTTAATTGAATCTCTTGCCGGCCGTAAAGCGATTGCTATGAGAGAAAAAAGCGCAACCGAAGCTATTGTCGTTGCTTCTGCTTTAATTGCAAAACTCGGTAAAAAGCCTTTGTCTGATTGTCTGAAAGAACTTTTTGACGACAATGATATTATGAGCCGTTATGATACGCGAGTTGATATTGCGTATTATAATGAATCAGAGCCGGATATTGAAAAGCTAAAAGCCGCTAAAATTGAAGGTGAAAAAAAACGTACAAAAAATGATTTATTTTATCTTTCAATGGCTATGGGCGTTAAGGAAGGCCTTATGACCATAGAGGATGTGAGAGAAGTTTTGAATGATACGTTCAAGAGTTTAATTTTTGATAATCTTTCTGAAATTAAATTTGTCGGGGACGGCACCTATCTGAAATTTGCGCATAAATATATAGAAATCAGACCGTCAGGTACTGACGCGAAGACAAAAGCATACGGAGGCGGGTCTAATAAGGAAATGATAGAAACGTATGCGAATGTTCTTGGAAATTATTCCGGAGACAGAACTGAATTGCATAAAAAGTTTATTCCGGAAGATTTCTACAATAATACAAAAGACGAGGCTATGAAATATTACCTTGATTTTGTAGAAAAAGACGCTAATAACGAACCGTTTGAGATTCCAAAATATAATTTTTAAAAAACGGGCTTAATGCCCGTTTTTTTGTTCTCTTTGATATTTTTTTCTGGCTTTTTCTGAGAAAGCGGTTTTGGCAAACTTGATAGCTTCTATTTCCGAATAAAATATATGGTCTTCTCCGATTTCTTCTGTAATTTTATATTCTGAGAGTTGTTTATGGATATTTTCATTTTTAAGTACAAGCACAAGATGAATGTGCTGTGACTTAAGTCTTAAGACAATATCTTCAAATGCGAAAAGAGCTGAAATGTCTAGCGTGTCATCAAAGTCACAGTTGAGAATTAAATATCTGGTGCCTAAAAGTTCATCGAATTGTGAAATAAGCTGGGTTGCCGAGCCGAAAAAGAATTGTCCGTCAATGTGTACGAAACGTATTTTTAATTTGTAATCTCTTTCCACTTCTTTTTCAAGTTTAATAATATCTTTATCATAAACTTCTTTATGAACAAGTTTCGCCTTGTCGGCGACTTTCTTTGCATACAATAGCGCCGCAAGAGTTATCCCGGCTCCGACGGCAACTATAAGGTTATAGAATACCGTTAAAAGAAAAACTACAGCGAGAACATATTTATCTTCTTTAGATGCAAGTTTAAGAACCTTTAACAGTTTTATATCAATAATATCATATCCGATTTTTATAAGAATACCGGCAAGAACGCATAGAGGAATTTCAGCAACAAATCCTGAGAATTTAAATAATAAAATTACAAGAACAATCGGACATACTAATGCCGCAAATTTCGTTGTAGCACCTGTTTTTATGGCCGCAACCGTTCTCATTGTTGCTGCTGCACCTGATAGAGAACCTGTGAGCGCACAGGCAATGTTGCCAAGACCTTGTGAAGCCAATAGTGTTCTCGGTGATATTTGTGTTTTCGTTAGCGAGTTACAAACCAAACCTGTCAAAAGTGTTTCGGATGAAAGTATAATCGCAAGAGTTATTGCATAATGAAAATATGTGATTATGTCATGAAGGTTTGTTTCAGGAAGCCTGAAGGCAGGTAACGCAATTGATACTTCTGAAATTTTCGGTATATTCAATCCCATTTTTATTGAGATTATAGTGCAGATTATCAGTGCCAGTATTTGTGACGGCAGGTATTTGTTTAATCTTTTCGGAATTCCGAATACTATTATTAGTGTAAGGAGTCCGAGCAGTGCCGCTTGAATATTCATTGTATTCAAAGATGTAAGTATATGCTCAATACTTTCAATTGTGTTTGAAAAAGGCTTTAAGCCCAGAAGCGGGTTTAACTGCATAATAATGATAATTGTGCCTACTCCGTTCATAAATCCTGAGATAACCGGATAAGGTACATATTTTACAATATCTGTAAGTTTTGTCAGTGACAATACCATCTGGATAATGCCTGCCATAACCATAATCATTAGAACAGAATTAATATCTTTATTTAGAGCATGCATAATTGACGCAATTACAATTGCCGAAGGGCCTGTTATGCCTGAAATCATCGGGACTTTCGTTCCTAATAATCCGGCAACAAGACATAGAATTATTGCACCCCATACCCCTGCGCTTGCGCCAAATCCTGTAGCAACCCCGAAAGCCAGCGCCTGAGGAAGTGCAATTATTGCAGCGTTTATTCCCCCTAAAATATCCCCGAGTAAGATGTTAAATCTTAACTGTATCTCGTTCATTTTTATCATGGCTCTATTTTAGCATAAATTTTTTCATGCTATAATCTCCTTATGAAATTGAGAGAAATTTATCAGGAAAAAAACAGCTTTAAAAACCTGTTCCCTAAGATTTCATTTGAAGTCTTTCCTCCCAAAGGCGGTAGTGCTTACTACCCTGCATTGTATGAAGAATTAAATTTATTAAAGAAATATAAGCCGGCACTTGTATCTTTAACCTGGGGTGCAGGGGGTAAAAATAACAATTCAATGGTACTTGTTGAGGCTTTGAGACATCAATTAGATTTGAATGTTATGGCTCATTTTACCTGTATATGTAATAGTCGTGAAAATATTGAAAAACATATTAAAGAAATTGAATCCCTGGGCATTGATAATATTCTTGCTCTGCGTGGTGATGAACCTCAGGATTTGGAAGTATGCCACACTGATTTTCGTTTTGCCAGCGAACTTGTTTCTTTTATAAAATCAAGAACGGATTTGTCCGTGGCAGTTGCAGGATATCCTGAAGGCCATATTGAAGCTCCTGATTTGGAAACTGATATAACAAATTTGAAACGGAAACTTGATTGTGGAGGAGAAGCCATCTTTACCCAGCTCTTTTTTGATAATGATAAATTCTTCTCATATATCGAATTGTTAGATAAAAAAGGTATAAATGTACCGGTAATCCCGGGAATAATGCCTGTTATAAGTTTTAAGCAGGTAGAAAGAATGACCTCAATGGCAAAAGTCTCTCTTCCTCCTGTTTTAATCTCGGGTCTTGAAAAATATAAAAATAATCCTGATGATATTAAAAAATTCGGTATTGAGTTTGCAAGCAGTCAGTGCAGTAACTTAATTGAATACGGAGTAACCGGATTGCATTTTTATACTTTGAATAAATCTTACTCAACTTCAAAAATTTTGGATAATATTACTGCTGTTGTGTAACAGCCGGAGGAATTATGGAAAACTTAAACAAATATATTGAACATACTCTATTAAAACAGGACGCAGTAAAGGAAGATTTTGAAAAACTTTTTGCCGAAGCTCGCGAATACAACTTCCTCGGTGTTTGTGTCAATCCTGCTTATATAAAAATGGCAAAAAATGCACTTGATGGTACTGATGTTAAAGTTGTTACGGTTATAGGTTTTCCTTTAGGTGCCAATAAAACCGAAGTAAAAGCATTTGAGGCTTCTTGTGCTGTGGCTGATGGTGCGGATGAAGTTGACATGGTTATTAATGTTTCTGCTCTAAAAGATAAAGATTATGATTACGTAAGAGAAGATATCAAGGCCGTAAAAATTGCTTCAAAAAATGCACCGTTAAAAGTTATTATTGAAACAGATCTGCTCACGGTTGATGAAATAAAAAAAGCCTGCGAGTTATGTGTTGAAGCTAAAGCCGATTTTGTAAAAACCTCTACAGGGTTTGTGAAAAACGGTGTGGGGGCAAAATCTGAGGATGTAAAATTAATGTATGATACGGTATCTCCACACGGTTTGAAAGTGAAAGCTTCCGGCGGAATTAGAGATAGGGAAGCCGCTATTAAAATGATTGAGGCAGGAGCTTCCAGACTCGGAACTTCTTCGGGTGTGAAAATTGTTTCATAATCATTATAATATTGTTATACTCTGTGCTTTGGGCAGGGTAAGCTAATTAAAGGATTAACCAATGGGTGATGAAGATAAACAGTATGACGCCACCCCCAGAAAGCTGGAACAGGCGAGAAAAGAAGGGCAGGTTGTTAAATCTAAAGATTTTTCAACCGCAATTTCTTTGCTTATATTATTTGTTGCCATCTTTGGACTTGCTCCTTTTATATGGGATCAAATTGCCCAGTTATTTACTCTTTTATATGAACAGATTCCGAATACACATCTTGACAGTATAGGTATGACTTATATTTTTACGATTACTGTGAAAACAGCCGTTCTTATTATAGGGCCTATCCTTTTTCTGGCATGGCTTGTTGCAATCCTTGCAGATTTTATTCAGGTCGGGCCTCTGGTTGCAATAGCCCCTTTAATGCCTAAGCTAGATAAACTTAATCCGACTAAATATTTTAAAAATATTATGTCTATTAAGACTCTGTTTGAACTTTTTAAAAATATTTTAAAGGTAGTTATCCTCGGCTATATCGGTTATATGGTGTATATGGCACATATTGAGAGTATTCTTATGCTGGCTGCAATTGATAATAACTTTGCTGTTATGATAGAGTTCGGAAAGTTGGTTACGGACTTTATTTTTAAAGCCTGTATTGCCTTCCTTGTCATTTCAGCCGCAGATTACGGGGTTACCAAATGGAAATTTCTCAAAGACCAGAAGATGTCTTTTAAAGAAATTAAAGATGAATATAAAAACACAGAAGGTGATCCAAATGTAAAAGCCGCTCTCAGGCAACGCCGTATGCAAATGCTTCAACGAGGCATGATGGATGCTGTTCCTGATGCGGATTTTGTAGTAACCAATCCTGTACACGTTGCATGTGCTATGAAATATAAAGCTGAGGAAATGGAATCTCCTATGCTTATTGCAAAAGGTACAGAACTTATTGCTAAAAAAATTATTGGTATAGCGCGTGAACACGGTATTCCGGTTATTGAAAATCCACCCGTTGCACGTGCACTTTTTAAAATGGTCGATTTGAACCAGCAGATTCCGCCTGAATTATATAAAGCTGTTGCAGAAATCTTACTGTTTGTTTACAACTTGAAAAAAAATAAAAATCAGGGTAGAATAAATCAAGAGCCTAAAAAGAATAAATAATCATGATTATGCAGGATAAAAATAAATTAAAAGAATATATTGAAATAGTACAAAAGGTTGCGAAGGTAGAGCATAGACGTATTCCGTCTCATATGGTTGAATATGAAGAACTTTTATCTATCGGGATTATTGCTATTCAGGCTCTTATTAAAAATAAATCGGAAGAACAACTTGCGAGATATAATGCTGCTTATATTGCAACCGCTGTGCGCTGGGCTATCAGAAACGAATTAAGAATAAGATATAAATGGTATTCATTAAAGCATAAAGCAGACGAAGATGCTGATGATGAGTCTGATACTTCAGAAGAAGGACAAAAGGCAAAAGTTCGAGAAGCAATCTATGAAACAGTGCTTTCTATTGACGGACTGGCAGATGCGGCAAGCGATAATGACTCTCCTTTTGACTTCCTGAAAGATAACCATGCTACTCCGGATGAAAATGCTGAAATTTCAGAAATGGGGCGTATGATTAGAGAAGCTATTTCAAAACTTCCTCCAAAAGACAGAACAGTCGTTGAATATCGTTTTTATAGGAATATGCAGGTTAAAGATATTGCACGGCAGGTTGGTCTGTCTTCATCACGTGTGACACGTATTGTTCAGGCTGCATTGAATAATATCAGAGAATACCTTAATACCAGAGAGCAGTATGGCTATTAAGATTTGATGATTTTTATTCTGTCATCTTCTTTGATTTCAATTGGTTTACTTTGCTGTTTTATATAATTTGCAGTGTAAACATTTTTATCTACGTCAAATTTTTGGAGTACATAATCAGGGTTAGGATTTACAGGTAGATATTCGTCCCCGCCGTATGCAAAGAAATCATCGCATGCAACAGTATATTTTTTGGTTGTGCTCGGATTATTTACATCAATTTTAGTTTTATTTCCCTGTCTGTCGACGAAATACAATTCTCGGAGTTCACCTTTATCAGTCATAGTATATTCCAATCCTGATACCAGAAGAATTCCCGGTTTGTGTCCAGGATTTGCAAATGACTTGCCTCCGTTTTTTATAGCGTCAGTGATTTGTTTTTCACTCAGTTCACAAATCATCATTTTATCTTCGAAAGGTGTTACGTCATTGATACGTCTGGAGTCGACTTCACCTGTTGCAAAATAACCTCTGAGGTTTCCTGCATTGAGAAGTGCAATATCAGTTTTAAGTTCATTCCGCATAGCATCTACAATGAAGTTTCCGTGCGGATTGTTAGCGATTAATCTGTCTTTAGGAGTTGGCGGGGCTGATTTGATAGTTCCAAGTACTTCCGGTTTTCCGATAATTGATTCTACAGCGGTTTTATATTGGAGAGTTCTTGTGAATACACCTGTTCTGCCAACGTTGTTTTGTACTTTTGTTAAAATACCTTTTGCATCGAATGAGGCTTTTAAGGTTCCGGCATATTCACCGTCTTTACCAATCTGGGTCAGTATTACAGGTTCGCCTGTTTTTGAGTAAACCAGGTTATCTCCGTCTTTAACTCCTTTGTATAGGTCATGGGTATGTGCACCGAGAATGATGTCTATTCCGTTCGTTTCTTGAGCAAGACGTTTGTCTAGATCCTTTCCGAGGTGGGACACAATAATAATTTTATTTATACCTTTTTCTGTTAATCTGTTGACTTCGGCTTGAACCTTTTTCACAGTTGTATCGAAATTATCTATTTTTATATCATCCAGTGATTCACGGGTTCCGACTCTTTCAAATGCATCAGGAGGGGCAGTTCCTATTATACCGAATTGTTCTCCGTTATGTTCTTCTATTATTGAAGGTTGAATTTTCCCGGCCATCGGGCTTTTAGGGTCAACTGTTGTATTGATTGCAAGAAGTTTGTATTTTGCTTCTGCAAGTGTGCTTGCAAAAGCCTGCGGTGTGGCATCTAATTCATGGTTTCCGAGTGCATTTGCTGTTACTCCTATCCAGTTAAGAAAATGGTTTGCTACTTTGTTTGTCATAGGATTAGAGCCTAAGAGTATATCTCCTGAGGCTAGTTTTAATTTTGCACTGTTTGTTTTTTCTGCATCAAATTGTTTTGACATTGCACCGATTCTTTCCATATTGGTCATTTTTCCATGGAGGTCGGCTATGTAAAATATATTTACGTCAACAGGTTTTGTCAGTACAGGTTTTGTGTAAACCGGCATTTTGGTTTGTTTTACGTTTTTTTCAGCCGGCGGATTGGCTGGCTCCTGCTTTTGTCTTTGGGATAGATTGTTTTTGTATAACATGTTTTGGTTTGTGTAAGATCCGATGTTGCTAATCATTTTATTCTGCTTTCTTTTTCATGTCTTTATACGTATTTAAGCCTTCCACCCAGTTTTCTGTCATTTGGACGTCATTTTCGACGACATCATGTGGCAGTGCTGCGTGGTGAATTTTTGGTAAAAGATAATCTTCATCATATTCTATTGGTTCAAATTGATTATCATCTGTGTCATTGCATATGAAAATCAGTTTTTCAGGTGCATTTGGATTGGTCTGCGGTGCTTTTTTGTAGCCTATAATTGTTATTTCGTGTCCGTTTATTATGTAATTGTTATCGTCAACCTGAGTATATCCAATGATTACGTTTTCGCCTCTGTCAAGAGAGGTTGTAATTTGTTTTTTCATTGTCGCAAGGTCTGTTTCATAGCCAATAAGTTTTGCATTTTCATCTACTGTCTGATAGGTTACGGATATTTTATTTTTGTCTTCTACTACTGATTCGGTAAATGTTTTTTCAAATTCAATCAATCCTTTGTCATTCTGATTAAATTTGCCTGCTCGTTTGTCGCTTAATGAATCATAAGATTGTTGTGAACCTACCTGCATGAATGTTGACTGCATTAGTACATCAAGTGCGGAACGCTCGTACGGGTCTTTATACAAGGTTTGTATTTGTGCTCTTATAATTGCATTTTTATCCGGTGTAAATGTTAAGGTGGCTTTATCAAAGTCTTTCATTTCAAACGGAATTTCAAAGGCATTTAAAAGCCATACCGCATCAAGCGTATTATCAGCCAGATTTGATAGTTTAATCTGTTTTTGAACTGACATATCAGAAGAACTTATCCCGGCTGCAAAGCGGGCAAATTCGGCAGGCATCTGTTTTGCAAGATTAAATTCTATACTTGAGGCAACACAGGTTCCTGAGTGGTCAACATTAACATCAAGTTCTGCTATTTTTCGGTCAAGAAGATTTGTTTTTCTCATTGTTTTTTGTTCCATATAGATATCTCTTACCTGTTCTGAAATACCTTTTGGCAGGTCGCCGAACTGCTGTGTTATATTGTATGGAGAAAAGAGAGTGTTAATAGTATCTTTTAGTATGCCGGTATTTGATAATCCGGCTGCACGCGGAGTTGTTGCTATTTTATACAAATTATCAAGCACGGAGGAGTTGTCATTTGAGTTCGCATTCAAAAGAATTCCCTGTTTTAACATTAATTTTAATGTTTTTTTTGTATCCTTATCAAGATTCTTTAGTAAAGTATTGTATTTATTCTTTTCCTCTTTACCTTCAAGACGGGTTCTAAGAGGAGAAACATTCATTACCGGATTTAACGGAACATAATTCACCGGGTTAGAGGTAAATGCCAAAGTCTGTGTAGTGCCTGCGGTTCCTTTTTTCCCAACAGAATCAGTTTTAACACGATTTATTGTGTTATAATTGTATTGTCGAAAATCGGGATTGATAGAATACACCATTTTCACTCCACTACTAACTATTATAATAAAAAACGATTACCTTTAAAAGTTGCTAGTATGGATATACTAATGTTAAAAATGTAACAATTTCAGAGGAAGTATTGAAAGATTTTAAAGCTAAACCTTTAACTAAAGAACAAATTATAATCTCCATTGACAGACTTACAAGGTTTAAATACCCGGAAGATAAGTATTTGCGTGTGTTTAAGGATATTATTATTTCAAATATAATTAATCCTAAATTTAAGCGTCAGGATCTTGATGAGATGGATTACCGTCGATTGAGGGAGCTGGCGGATTTTGTTTTTGAAATTTCTCTGGGTAAACCTGAATCGCTTGAGATAAATAATAAATTGGCTGATTATGAAAATTCTGTTTTTAAGCTTGATTTGAATACCCGTGAACTTTTAAACAATAATATAAACTATACAGCTGCTATCAGACTTATCGATGATAGTGCTCCCTTAAATTTGAAATGGCTTAAATCACTGGAAGATAAAAATAATTTGCGTGATATGCGGTTTTTACATACTTTACGCTTCCCTATTGAAAAAATAGTTATATGCGAAGGGCTTACTGAGGAAATATTACTACCCGAGTTTGCAAAGCTTTTGAACTATGATTTTGACAGTTACGGGGTTTATGTTCTTTCAGCAGGGGGGAAAAATCAGGTCGTAAAGCTGTTTTATAAACTGGCTGATTTATTAAAGATTCCGATTTTTGTGCTGCTTGATAGTGATGCTGTTGAAAATTCCGACGAAATTAAGCCTAAACTCAGGCCAATTGACAGAATATACATTTTAAAAGACGGAGAATTTGAAGATATACTGCCGGTTAAACTAGTTGAAAAGACTCTGCATTATGCTACGGAAAATATCTCATTCCCCGTAATGCAGGTAATTGAACAGGGACACACAGTAGAGTTTCTGGAAGAATTTTTTAAGCATAGAGGGCTTCATGAATTTAAAAAGGCAGAGTTTGCTGAAATGGTAAAAGAGAATCTTTCTGATAGTGTTGAAGTCTCGGATGAGATAAAAAATGTAATTCAGGCAATAAAAAATCTCTGATAATAAAAAAAGACGAAACTTGAAAAGTTTCGTCTTTTTTTATTGATTTATAATCCTGATTATTTACCGGCACCGTAAAGAACAGCTTCAGCAGCAACAG
>ULVR01030901.1_pt1 | contig 14824 bp, 9 predicted proteins | sample 1959601 | NCBI WGS metagenome assembly ULVR01 (sample SAMEA4835791, study PRJEB28245) | human gut metagenome | biome: gut microbiome; material: fecal sample | place: Denmark | collected 2008
GTGCGTGACAGCCATGGTGAGGTGCTCAAGACCTGGACCATCGACCCGCAGGTTACCGAGGAGCTGCTCAAGGCGTTCCCGGACATTTGCTTCGACTGCTCCACGTCCGACGGCATGTTCTCGAGCGGCTCGTTCGAGATGCACCAGGCGGGTTTTAAGAAGGACAGCCCCATCAAGCGCATCGTGATGCGTGGCATGCGTGCACGTGGCGGGTATCACGAGGAACAGTATTTCGACCAGTCGATCGGTGACATCCTGCGCCACGATGTGTGCAAGATCAACTGCCGCGTGACCTCGCCCGAGCTGGAGCGCGACCTTAAAGCGTATCTTGCCGAGCGCTCGGACCGCGTGGTCAACGCGCCGTTTGATCCGGTGATGTTCGAGATCACGGACGTGGCGTGCAACAAGGGCGAGAGTGTGGCCTGGCTGGCGGGCTACTACGGTATTGCCGAGGACGAGGTCGCGGTTTACGGCGACGGCGGCAACGATATCGCCATGCTCAAGCGTTTCCGCCACAGCTATGCGACCAAAAACGCTAGCGATGCGGCTAAAGCCGCCGCGAGCGCAACTATCGGCAGTTGCATGGTCCACGCCGTCCCCAAACACATGCTCGCCACCATGCACAAGCAAAACTCTCGCACCGTCATCGAATAATGTGACAAAGGACAGTCCCTTTGTCACATTCCGGGGTTCTCGACTAGCCAATGCTCGTAGGCGCGTTGCATGAGCTCGGCCTTGTCGGCTTTTTTGCGGCAGCCCTTCTGCTCCTCGATGGCCAGCTCATAGGCATCGCTTTGCTCAAAAGCGCTGGTATCCCAAGCGCCGTGTTCAATGCGCGACCATACAGCATCGATGAGTTGTTCGAGCTCGGCAATGTCGTCGGCGTTGGCGGTTGTCGCGAACGGCGGGCGGAGCTCGCCCGTTGTCTTGTCGGGTTCTACATAGTAGTCGCCCATGGAAGTGACGGTGTAGCCATAAAACTCGGGTGACGCTTCGACCAGCAGTTTGTAAAACTTGAGCTGACGATGGTAGCCTGCAGGGACTTCTTTGCCAAAGCCAGTCTTGTAGTCAACGATCTGTACCGTTTTAGCTGTATCGTCAACGAGGAGCAGGTCGAGAAAACCAAAGAGCGGAGTTCCTTCGGTGGTCAGGCACTGCATATTCGCCTCTGTGACGCAGCGATAGCCATGCACATGCTCGACAAGCCAGGAGACGAATGCATGACAAATGCGTTCGAAGCGCTCCAAATAGCGATGGACGTCCTCGGGGGCAAAATCGAGCCACGAAATCTGCTGGCGATACTCGGCCTCAATTGTCTCAATCGCCGCCTCGCCATCGGCTGCCATTCTATTAACGATCTCCTCGAACATCGCGTGAACGATGGTGCCGAATTCGGTTTGGATCGTGGGCGCCGTGGGCAGGCGCACAATCTGCTTCTCAGGGAAGTGCAGACTATTTGCGCATCCAGGCTCGTACGTCACAAAGTTGTTGAGTGCTGTGGCAGAAAGAAACTTCACGTCGGTATGAGGCTTCAGAAGCGCGCGGAGCTCGGGCGTATCGAGCACGTAGTTGTCGCGCCACTCGGTTTCGATTGCAACGCTGAGCTGGTCTGCTTCAGCAGAAACCTCGCAAGAGTCGATAAGCCCCGTGAGCTCCTGCAGTGCCGACCCGCCGGCACGGTACAGCTCGAGGTGTCGTTTAGCGCGCGTGATGGCGACAAACAACAGGCGGCGCGCGTCGTCATCATCCTTTTCATCGCGAATAAGCAGGTTGGACGGGTACAAGCTCATGCCGCCGGCGCCTTTGTGCCAAGTGGAGTCGTCGGCATCGAGCAGGTAGACGCAGTCGAATTCCAGACCTTTCGAGCTATGGGCGCTGGTGAGGCGAACAGCTCCTGGCGTGCCGAGGTTGATCGATGCGTCGATACTCACGCCAAACTTTTGAGCGGCATCGAGTTTGTCGACAATATCGGGCAGGCGAAGCGTGCGTCCCATACGGCGCGCGTCTCCCATTTCACTTTCGGCAAAGGTGAGTAGGGCGCGGATGCCGGCATTGAATTCGGCTGCGCCCAGCGGATTTTGTTCCTTGCAATCCTGATAATAGCCAAGGCTGCGTTCGACAATTCTAAAGAGCAGTGGCCTGACAGGGGAGGCGCTGGCTTCGGCCGCCCACTGCATAAGGCCGTCGTACAGCTCTTTGACGCGGACGTTATCGCTCTCGTGCATGGCGGCCATCCAGTCGCCGCGATGCTCACGCTTGGCGTTGAGCGCAAACGACACGGATGACGGATGATCTCCGCCCAGCTCGGTGGCGCAAATGATCTGGGGGAGATAGCTGCTTGCCAGTCCTTTTTGCCCGCGGGCAAGCGCAGTAACGCAACGCAACAGTGCCAACGTCGTCTGCATACGCTCGGAGGCAAAGAGATTCTGCCGCTCGCGATACGAAAACGGCACGTTCTCCTTAACGAGGAAGGGAATCAGCGAGCGCAATGCGGCGTGTTTGGCAGAGATGACTGCAATTCCTTCATTGGGATCTTCGCAGTCATCGAGGTAGCCAGCATCAATCCTCTGCCTAATGCTCGCGGCAACGGCAGCGTATTCCTCGGCTTTGCCGGTGTAGACGTTCTCGCTAAAGCTGACCTGATCGCCTTGAGGCTTAAAGGCTTCGATTGACTTATTCGAGCTGGCGTCGAGGCGATATTCAATTTGCCGTGCGATAGCTTGACCAAGCTCAACGATGGCGGGCGTGGAGCGGTAATTGGTCTTGAGCACGATGTTCCGGGGCGAAAACTCGGCCGCAAATTGGTTGGCACATTCGATCGTGGCGCCCTGAAAACGCATGATGGCCTGATCGTCATCGCCGACGGCCATGATATTGGGCGCATCGACGCCGTCGCTGAGCAGCTCGATGATGCGCATCTGGGCGCCATTGGTGTCCTGAAATTCGTCGACCTGAATGTAGCTATAGGTGTCCTGGAGGGTTTGGCGCAACGCGTCGTTGTGCTCGACAGCGTTAACAAAGTCGCCGATCATGTCGTCGTAATCGTAGAGATGATGCTGGTTGAGCTCGCTCTGGTAGCGACGTGCAACGTCGCAAGCAGCCTTAAGTCGCTCGCTTTGCTCGGCAATTTTAAACGTACGTCCTTGGGAGTTGCTACCGCCAAAGAATTGGTCGCGTACCTTGGTGTATCCCGACGACTTTCCCTTCTCGTCAATAAGCTCGGTGCGGCGAACGGTGTCGCGCAACTCAAGAATGTACGGTACGTACGTACCGGCGGGACAGTCGATCGGGCGGGTGAGCACTGTGGGCGCCATGGCGCAGACACGCTTGACCTCTTCCTCGAAGCGTTCTGCCAACGCGGCGCTTGCCCTTTCGCAGGCGAGCGTAAGCAGCTCGGAATGCTCGGTGAGCCAGGCAGCGGCGTCGATATTCTGCTGCGCGATGGCGCCCAGCGTGTCGTAGTCCACGCCACTGCGTTTGATCTTGGAGACAAAGCCAATCATCTTGCCGATGTTTTGCGCGGGCATATCGGGCGACCCTCCGCCCAAGGGCGACCCAAAGGGCAGCGATTTGAGCAACCGATCAAAAATCTCTTGCTGGTGAAGGCTGGTAACAAGTGTGTCGGTCGCGGGGCGTGTGAAGTACTCGGGATAGCGCGACCTGATGCTGCTTGCAAATCCGTGAAACGTACTGACTTCGATGCCGTAGGCGTCGCGCCCAATGAGCTCAATCAGGCGCTTGCGCATGGCTTCCGCGCCCGCCTCGGTATAGGTAAGGCAGAGGATGTTGCGCGGGGCGACATCGCACTTGGCCAGGATGTTCGCCGCGCGCAGGCTCAGTAGCTGCGTCTTGCCGGTGCCGGGACCGGCAATGACGAGCAGCGGGCCATCTAGGCATTCGACGGCCTCGCGCTGTTCGGGGTTCAGGTTCTTAAACGATTCATCGAATTTGTGGGTCGTAGCCATGAAATATTACCTGTCTTCCTGGTAAAGTGCCCGAGTGTCGTCGAGATATTTGAGATACGTATCGATGACGCTTTGGGGCTGAACGATCTTAATGAAGGTACTGAGTTGCAGCAGCCAGCCAAAGAACTGCGGCGACAACGGAGCTTTAACGGTCGCCAGCAAGCGCCCATCCTGGTTCTCAAACACAACGGCGTCGAGTCCGAACTTGTCGATGAGCGGGTTCATCGCGCGGTCATCAAGTTCCAGCACCACGGCGGTTTTGTTGGCTGCATATACGCCGAATGATGGAGAGACGTGATCTTCGAGCACATAGCCGGCAATGCGCGGATCTTTGGTCGCGGACTCTTCGGACACCGCAACATCGAGCATACGATCGACGCGATAAGGTGTGAACGGCTGATGGCCCGAGCCGGCGTTGGCCCATTTATCTCTAAACCCAATCATGTAATAGAGCTCGTCGGAGTAGATAAGGCGCACAGGCGTGAGCTCGTAGGTCTTTCCGTCATGATTAAGGGTCTTTTGCTTGGCGGCGTCGTAGTGGAAGTAACGAAACCGAATCTTTCGTTTTTCGCGCATAGCCTGCTGAATCAAGTCGATGTTGAGCAGGGCATCGGAGTTTTGCATCTTCACGCGCGAAGGCACGTCGACGCGCTTGTGCATCAACTCGCGTTCGCCCAGGCTGGCGAGGCTCTGCAGCTTGCCGATGAGGTGGTCAGTCAACTCATCGGTCAAAAACGGCGAACTCTGCACGGCGTCAACAAGCATGATGAGCTCTTGCAGGTCGAGCGGGCGCGAAGCCAGGGCCCATTCCCTGCCACCGCGCTGGTCAATATCAAGTCCAAAGTCGCGAAGTGTTTGCAGGTCGCGATAGATGGCCTTTCGTTCGGCCTCGAGATCGTGATAGGCGAGCTCCTCGATGATCTGCTGTGTTGTGAGCCCGTGCGCGCTGTCGGTCTTTTCCATCAAGGTTTTAAGCAGGAACAGAAGCCTGAGCTTTTGATTTGGTCTGTTCGCCACGTTGTCTCCTTTCGCCGGCAGGGTAACAGCCGAAGATACAAAACAAGACCCGTTATTGGGACTCATTGTAGCCCGCGCGACCGTAGTATTCGCAGCAATAAGAGTCCGAATAGGGCGAAAGGTGGTTAAACCGAAATCGGCGGTTTGGCTGGCTGGCGTGACATGCACTCTGTTGGCTTGGGGCCGGTTCCGGTTTACAAGGATCAAAACAGGAGAAATGCGATGGCAGACATCAAAGTCTTTGCCGAGAATCTTGAGGATTCAACCAAGGAGCAGATCGAGGAGATTTCCAGCTGCCCGGCGTTTGAAGGCGCCAAGATCCGCATCATGCCCGATGCCCATAAGGGCAAGGGCTGCGTGATTGGCTTTACGGCAAACTTGGGCGACAAAGTGATTCCCAACCTGGTGGGGGTCGACATCGGATGCGGGATGTATTGTGTGCCGCTTGCAGAGACCATTGCGCGCGACGACCTCATTCAGTTCAATCGCGATGTGAAGCGCGCGGTGCCTACGGGCTTTAGCCTTCATCGCGATCCTGCCTGCGTACTCGCGGACTTTGACATGGAGTCGCGTGATTGGCTGCAGGATAAACGCAAGGTTGAGCGCTCCATGGGCACGCTGGGCGGCGGCAACCACTTCATTGAACTCGACGAGGACGAGGATGGGTGCCAATATCTGGTCGTGCACACCGGCTCGCGCAACATGGGCAAGCAGACGGCGGAGCACCATCAGGCGCTGGCGCAGAAGACGTGCGCGGCAGATATCCCCGACGAGCTTAAGTATCTCGTGGGAGATCTTTCTGCCGAGTATCTCGTCGATATGCATAACTGCCAGCGCTTCTCGAATCAGAACCGCAAGGCGATTGTCGCACAGATTGTTGAGCGTACGGGGATTCGACTCGACGGAGACGGCTTTACCACCATGCACAACTACATCTCGGAAGACGGCATGGTTCGCAAGGGCGCCATTAGCGCTCATGCGGGCGAGATGGTGCTGATTCCGTTCAACATGCGCGACGGTGCCGTTATTGCGCGCGGCAAGGGAAACGAGGACTGGAACTGCTCGGCGCCGCATGGGACGGGTCGTGCGATGAGCCGCACCAAAGCGTTCCAAACGCTCGATACCAGGTCGTTCGTTAACGAGATGCGCGATGCAGGCATCTACTGTCCGAGCGCATGCGAGGCGACGCTCGATGAGTCGCCCGAAGCGTATAAACCTGCAGATGATGTATTGAGGCTCATGGACCCGACGGTCGATGTTATTCACCGACTCAAGCCGATTTGGAATTTTAAGGCTACTGGTAAGCGCGGTAGGCGTTAGGAGGGTTGCGATGACGCTAAAGATGAACACTGAGGGCGACCGAATTGGACGCACTGTGAGCATGGGCGAGATGCTGGGCCTACCAGGCGTGATGCCGCCGACGCCCACGAATCAGCGTAGTGGGAATCGAAAAGAACGTGATGATGAGGGTTTTGACCTCAGCGGTTTTCACAGTCGGCTGGTTTCTGGGCTCGATCGCGTTATGGAGACGTCGGTGCTTGAAGCCCCGCGAGTGTTGAAGACCGGTATGCCGGTCGATGATGCCCTAGGTGGCGGCATTGGGCTGGGCAAGCTCAGCGTGATTGGCGGCGCGCATGAAGATGTCTCGAACGTGCTGGTGTATGCGGCCTTGCGCCTGAGTGAACAACGCGCCGTGCTCTACATGCCGATTCGGGAGCGTGAAGAGGACGCGATTGCCCGGCTTATTCGCGCTGAGATGGATGGCAAGGTGTCAGAGGATCCTGAGGAGCAACAGGTTGAGACAATCCGCGCAACGATGCGCCTCAAGCAGCGCAGCTTGGGCATCTTTGCCGAAGACAACATGACCATGGACCTTGTAACAAGTTGGTTGCTCGGCGACCAGACGTGGAATAGGGCGGTGCTAAAGGACGTCGTGGTTGTGATCGACGGACTCGAAATGCTCGACGACAACCGCCCGATAAATGCGATCCTGCGCGACTTACGCAACATGCTCAGTCCGACATCCGCCATCCTGGCAGGCTGCTTTGCGGCGGAGGGCCGAGGGGACGACGCGGAATTCGCCGAGGCCCACTGCAACGCAGATGCCCTGGTCCGCATGAGCACCGATGGCACGGAACCTTTCTGCGCACGAGTCTTCGGTTGAGGTCATAGCCAATAACGACTGCTCGGCCAGCAACGCGTCTGTCAGCAGAAAGTAACCGTTCATCTGCCAAAAAGATACTTCTGAGTGCGCCAGGAATTACCATCAATATAAGGTGTTGTGACTATCAACGCCATGACTGAACAGCTCTGGGAAGGAGTCCACATGGGTCGTCAAGAGATACTTTTTAATCCGGTGACGGAAGAGGACGATGGGGTAAAGCGAGCTGCCAATCCATATTTGTTTGACCTGGACCAGAATGGATTCCCGGTTTTTAGTGACAAGAATATCCGATTTGTTCAGACCATGATTGATCACAATTCGTCTTATGACATAGCAGACGAAACATTGATTGGCAAAATGTATAGCGACGTTCTTGGCGGCGATGAGGATGCTATTAAACAGGCTGTTTACTACACCAATAAAGTGAACTCAACACACTTAGCGGTGCTGGGAAAGAGATATAGCGATGCAGTCAAAGCTGGCGAAATCAAGAACGTTGACCCAGAAATTGATATTCCTCAACTTGAGGAAAAATACATAGAGAGTTCTGAAAAGGGAAATAGTTCTAGTAGTCGGAAGCCTAAATGGGTGCTGACCGGTGGTGCAGCGTTAACCGCTCGTGAGATTATCAAAAACAAAGATAAATTAATAGAAGCCTTGAAGGACGATCCGAATGGCGGAAATGAGCGCGGAGACGCCGAGGCGGTGTATCTTATCGCTCGATATGCTGAGAATCATTTGCGTGATGAGGGTCTCACCGGCTTTAAGAAAAACAATATTTCATTTGCATCGAAATTCTGTCATCACACATGTATAAAAAGCGGGCTTAGGGATAGGTATTGTATCTACGATTCCGTTGTCGGGGAGGTTCTTCCTTATTATATTTGGGCCTATTCCGATCGGACTGATATCGAAAATATGAGCTATTCAAAGCTGAAAAAGTTGATTTCGGATTATGTCAATGACGATTCGCCTTCGGGTTACCGGAAGTACCGTGAGCTGTATAGAAGTGTATGCGATGGCATTAACCTCTGGCGAGGCGAGCATTCGAATGAGTTTTCGTATGAGTCTCCGTCAGATTCCTCTCTGACGATCAAGCCGGTTGAAGATAGCATTGGCTTTCAGGAGGTTGATAGGCTTATTTGGTATTACTTCAAGGGTCGCCGTCTTGACGATGCCAAGAAGGAAATGAAGAAAATCGTCAAGTAAGTTCAACGTTCGATTGATTAATGGGAAAAACGCCGCTTAAGCGCGATATTAAGTACTGGCTTGGGCAGGCTTAAGGTATGGCCATTATTAATCAAGCTGTTTGGATATTTTTACTAGAGTCGTGCCTGGGCTGGGTGCGGCTCTTCTCGTGACAATGAGGGTTGGAGCACCGCTTGAAGAGCGCGAACAAACCCAGTTATTGAGGGTCGCTATAGTCCATCTCTGGTGTCCGTCAGCGTGCGCGATGCCGATATATGTCCAGACAAATCGGCTCCCTCTCCTTATTGCCGGCGCACTCTTCTAGCAAGCCTTCTATCCTGTCCGATTCGACCGCTTGCAAGGCTGCGTATTCTTCCGGCAAGGGCTGTGCCACTTTCTTCGCCCTGAATACGGGCGACAGCATCAGGTTCGTGTGTGCCCATCCGGCAAAGCAACTGCCGTAGGGGATGGAACCGCAGCTTACTCGCCCGCTGTCATCGAGATACAGACAGTCCAATTTCGAGTTTGCTACCAGGCAATAGCAAGGTCCCGGCGCCCATGGCCGGCAGTCGATCTCAAGAATGTCGCCCTTTCTGTACGGCGTGGGCAGGTCGACATATGCTCCCTTGAACCACGGACCAAAGATTCCACCCACAATGCAGTCGAGCACCTCGCTACATTCGCCCTCTTCTTCCCTGCAGATGTACTGGATTTCGCCGGAGGCGTTTGCGTAGTAAGTGTAGTCCGGCTGCAGAAAGCCGTCGTATGGATATGAACAGTTCGGGTCGTTGGCAAGGTTGAACAGCTCGATCATCCAGTATGAGGACGACAGATCTGTCACTTCGCTCCACTTGTCTGCGTATGCCTTCATTGCCGCAAGGGCGGCCTGCCAGGATGCCACGGGGAAGGGGCCATGCGTGATGGCGGATCCCACTTCGTTGCCGATAAAGCTAATTTCGCTAATAAGCAGCACCTTCCTGTTCCCGTCGACGGCCTTTAGCGCGTTCAAGCAGCCATCGATGTAGTCGATACAGATCTCTGGTCCGTACCAAGAAAAGGTATCGTCTGACGAACTGCGCTCGGCAGCAACCAGCTTGCTGAGCATCTCCCGTTTGCGGTTGATTTCTATCGACGCGCCACCGATGATTTGCGAGTAATGATCGCCACTTAGTAGCTGCGGATTATGCAGCAAATGCTCTCGCAGCTCCGGAGATTCGATCAGGTTGATTATTTCTTCGTGCACGATAGTCTCCGGGTTATCGGCGTAGCCCCTCGTGGATTCGGACATGACGACCTCTATTCAAATAACTGCGGATACTTTTCCTTGAGCGGCGCCTGATCAAGACGCAGCTCTTCTAGGTTGCGCCTGGCCTTGGATTCCATCCTTATGGTGTCAATAAACGCTACAAGTGAGTCGACATACAGGTCGCCGCGCAGGTAGGCCTGGGCTGCGACTAAAATCCGCTGCTCGTCTTTGAGCGGCTTGCGGTAGTACTCAAGATTCAGGTAAAGCGGGTCTGGCTCGCCGATGTAGAGGGGAAACGTCTCGTTGTAGGTAATCGAGCAGCCAGTGGCACGCATGTTGCTGACATCCCCTGCATGGCGATAGTGCTCGAGGCGCTGCTGCGCATGATCAAGCCATTTGTCAGAACGGTCTGCCTGCCGAAGCTCTGCCTCAAGCTTTGTCCGGTCCCACGTGGGCAGATCGAGCAACGTGAACGGCTCACGGGCACTGCCTTGCGGCGTCCAGACGATATCGCCGGTGTGGAACGGCGTGGGGATATCGACCCAGATGAACTCGAATGCGATCCCCCAATCGTTCTCAACGGGGCCGGCGGAAGGACAATAGACGGAAAGGGCCTCGCCTTTACCGTTCACCATGAGCCAATCTTCCCGGTGATGTTCTTCGTCGGCATCGAGCGGGCACCGGGTGATGCGTACGCGTGCCTCTGGACGGCTCGCCAGTTCATCATCACCGCGCAACGCCTCGGCACATTTCTCATAACAGCTGAATGGCGCGCCGAAGGCCCCACAAAGTTGCCCGTCGGGCACAATCTCCTCTTCATACTGATAAACGTAGCCCGTCCCACTCGCAAACGCATCGACGCACCGCTTGTTGTAATCGATTGTCCAGCGCAAAAAAGCATGGAAATCGGGGATGGCCGGCCTTCCAAGACCGGCATGGGTTGCCTCCAGCGAACAATTGGGCATGGTTCGGGCGATCTCCTGCCAAGCTTCGCATTTCTGATCGAGCGTGGCGGTCTTCGAAAACCAAACCAGATAGGCGGCCTCGATGGTGCTGGGCTGGAAGTCGATACTGCGCAGGTGCTCCCGAATGTCCTGGGAGTCCACAAAATCTAAGATGTCCATGGTTGGCTCCTCTTTCTTTCGAATTGTGCCGGCGGGGCTATCGTGTCATCGAATAACTCCGGATAGCGGGTCTTGAGCCCGCCGTCTTCCCCTTCAAACCGCTCGGCTTTTTTCTTGACCAGCGCCTGCAGTTCGTAAAGGCTCGATAGCGCAATAAGTGAGTCAAGACCCAGATCGCCGTCGAGATATGCCCGCACGCCGTACAGAATTCTCGCCTCCGGCTTGAGCGGGATGCGGCAGTATTCCATATCGAGAAGAAAGCAACTTGGCTCTCCGATATAGACGGGGTACTCCAGGGGATATTCAATCTGACAGCCGTAGGCGTACATGTCGCTCGTGTCGCCATTTTGCCGATGGTGCCTGAGCAGGTCGTCGGCCTTTTTTGCGGCGCATTCCCTGTAGGTGGAAGGCGGAAGCTCATCCATGATCCGCTTCGTGGTCCATGTCTGCATATTGAGAAGCAGCATGGGGTCGCCAGGGTCGCCGTGACGACAAATGATGTCGCCGGCGTGGAATGGCGTCGGGATGTCAAACCACATCAGCTCAAAGGCAAAAGTGGGGTCTTCGCCCTCGCGTTCCATGTCGATGCAGCGCAGCTGGCAGTCCATGATTTCGCCTTTTGCGTTGAGCATGAGCCTGTCGGCGGCATAGTGGCCATCGTCCGGATCGATCGGGCGGCGTGTTACTTCAATCGAGGTAGGATTCTCCTCCTCAAGCTCATTCCAGATTGCCTCGAAACATTTTTCGTAGCTGGTGTAGGGGCCATAATTGCACCCGTTCTCATGGGGACTTCCCGTCTTGTCCTCAAAGAAATACATGTGCTTGCCGGGCTGTTTGAACTGGGCAATTATCTTGCGTTCCCATTTGATGACGTTGCGGAGAAAGACATGGAAGTTGGGGATATTGAACGTGCCGTATCGCCTGTTCATCGCACAATTGGGCATGTTTTCGAGAATCTTTTGCCAAGCCTCAATCTTCTGTTGCAGCGTCTTCTCGTTCGAACGGTCGACGATGAACGCTGCCTCGGGCGTGGTGGGCTCGTAGCCGATGTCTCTCAAATGCTCCTTGATGTCAGGCGAGTCGAGAAACTCGAGAATGTCCGAACGTATAGCGTTGGCACTGGGACCGGCCGATGTGCGGTATGGCAGCAGGCAGTCGTGTACGACCGATCCGTCCGACCATTGTTTGCCGTAGCAGGGGTCATCGTGCAGCTTTTTTGAGAGTTCGAGCATAAAGGAGCAATCATCGGGCAAGTCGCCGATATAGCGTTCGGCGGTGTAGAGCGCAGAGGGTGTGAAGTCGTCGAGGAAGCCATCCGTGAAATCCCTCAAGCGGAGATTGCCTTCCTCAACGCCGTAGATTTTGCTCGGATAGGCGCACCAAACCTGGCTTTTGAACGAACTATCGTAGTCGTCTTCGAGCACGATGGCGAAACGGGGACCGTGGTCGAAGGGCCGACCGTCGATCTTGATGATGTCGCCGGGGGACCAGGGAGTGTAGAAGACCTCACCATTGGCACAGAAGTGCTTGCTATTGTTCCATGGCAAGTGATCGATGCTTTGATGCGGAGTCCGCTGATTCCGGCGGTCGCTCAAAAAGACCAAATCGCCCGTCATGGTCGCGGCGAATATCAGCGAGGCTTGAGCGCGCGGGCGGTCGTGTAAGTCTTCGGCGGTATAGAGCTTAATCTGCCAGAATGATTCGGACCAATCTTCATCGGGGTCGTCATCGACGTATTGCTTCATAAGGGTTTGAGCGGCATCCCAAGAGGCAACGGGGAAGGGGCCATCAAAGGTGTCGTGCCCGCGCTCCTCTTCACTGTAAAACACGCCGGAGACCAGCAGGATGCCGTGGTCACGATCAACGTTGTAAAGCATATCGAGTGCAGCACTGAGCTGGTCGAGGCCGGAGTCGATTGCCTCGGCGTAATCCGATGAGACCTCTTTGCGAAGCTGCTCGAGCATGGTCCGTTTTTCGTCGAGCGTCTTGAGGGAGCCGCCGATGATTTTACAAAGGGAGCCATCCGCCATTCCCATGTGTTTGAACATATGAGCACGCAGCTCATCGTCCTTGATGCAACTGCAAACGAGTTCCCTGCCGGCATCGGTGATCACGGTATCTGCTTGGCTGTCCATAGCAACCTCCAATTCGGTCGTTGCCGTTAGCATCCATCAGAGGTTGTGCTTTGTGGTCCCATTAACGGGTCTGATATGAATCTCGCGCCAAACATACTTTTGGAAACGCACTGGTACATGGGTGTGCGCGTACTGAAAGGATTGCCATGGAGAATATGATGCTGGATTTTGTGACGAATAGCGCCGGTATGGCGGAGGCGTGGGAGGACACATTTAGGGGCTACAGAGGCATTGCGGTGCATTGCTGTGATTTTAAGGCGTTTGTCGAACAGCAGACCGAAATCGATGCCGTCGTATCGCCGGCGAACTCATATGGCTTGATGGATGGCAATTACGACCTAGCGATAACCGATAAGTATGGACCGGAGCTTGCCGAACGGGTGCGAACGGTTATTATGGAGCGGTTTTACGGAGAGCAGCCGGTTGGTACGAGCTTTTCAGTTCCAATTCCCGGGCACGAGGACATTCTGCTCATACATACTCCAACCATGCGGGTCCCCACTCCCATCGTTGACCCCTTGGTTGTCTATCAATGCATGAGGACAACGCTTATGGAAGCGATGCGAACTTCGCGTCAGCGAATCGTGGTTCCCGCGTTCGGCGGAGCGTGCGGATTTCTTCCGTTCAAGAAAATAGCCATGCTCATGTGGGAGGCCTATCTTCAAATCGCTGAACCGCCCGCAGAGATAACCTGGGAGTATGCGTGGTCGCGCAATTTGGAGGAATGGTATCGCTGATGTGCCGATGAACAGCGCATCGAAGCGTAACAGAAGGGGTCGCCGCCGCTAGGGCGTCGACCCCTTAATCCAAGCAACCGGTGCAATCTTCCTCTAAATTAGGCTCAACCGTCGTATCGAACAGCTCCGGGTAGCGGTCCTTGAGCCAACCGTCTGCATCCTCGAAGCCGCGTGCCTTTTTCTCCGCTAGCGCTTGTAGCTCGTTTGCGCTGGCCATCGCGGCGAGTGAGTCAACCGCCAGGTCGCCTTTGACATATGCCCTGACGCCGTAAAGGATTCGCTCCTCTGACTTGAGCGGCTTGCGGTAATAGTCGATGTCCAAAAGAAAGCCCTCAGGCTCCCCAATGTAGAAGGGGAAATGCAAGGCGGATGAGACTTGGCAGCCGTAGGCGTACATGTCGCTGGTGTCGCCGTCATATCGGTGCCAGCGCAATAGCTTGTCGGCCTTTTGAACGAGACGCTCTTTGTAGACGGAGGAGGCCAGCTCTTTGTCGACTCGTTCGGATCCCCAAGTTTGCAGGTCAAACAGCACCATCGGCTCGTCGGGGTGTTGGAGGTTGCAGACGATGTCTCCGGCATGGAAGGGCGTTGGGATATCAAACCACATGTCCTCGAAATCGCTGGCGGTGCCCGCCTCGTCCCACTCGCTTTTGTTGCGGTAATCGCAAGACATTACTTCGCCGTTCGCATTGAGTAAAACCATGTCGTCGGCATAGTGGTCTTCGTCTGGGTCGATGGGACGACGAGTGATCCTGATGGCTTTGGGACCGTCACCGTCGAACTCTTTCCAGATTGCATCGAGGCACTTTTGATAACTGCTGTACGGGCCGTAAAGACAGCCGCCCTGCCCGTGCCGGTCCCACGAGTAGTCCTCAAAGAAATACAGGCTCTTGCCGTCCGTCCTTATAAAGTGTGCGAACTTTCTTTGCTCCTGCCTGATGACATTGCGCAGAAAGGCATGGAAGTCCGGGATGTTGACCGTGTCGTTTCTGCGGCTCATAGTGCAATTGGGCATATTGTCGATGATCTTTTGCCAGCCTTCGAGCTTTTGCTGCAGCGTCGCTTTATGCGAGCAATTGACAATGAAAGCCGCTACGGGTGTGGTGAGCTCGTAGTTGATTCGTTGAAGATGCTCCTTAATGCTGCGCGAGTCCAAAAACTCAAAGATATCCGGACGAATATCCAGCTCACTTTGGCTGGTAGGCTTGCGGTGCGGCTGCAGGCAATCGTGTCCGACCGAGCCTTCGG
>ULVR01069974.1_pt1 | contig 14592 bp, 9 predicted proteins | sample 1959601 | NCBI WGS metagenome assembly ULVR01 (sample SAMEA4835791, study PRJEB28245) | human gut metagenome | biome: gut microbiome; material: fecal sample | place: Denmark | collected 2008
ATAGGCCCGGCATTTACTGATTTTGGTTTCGTTAAAATCATATTTTTTTACCCCATGTGATTCCGTTACTTCTTAGGTAACGGATAACACATACACGAAACGTACATTATGATAAAAATAGAAATCACGCACATGACAAAGGCGTAGAATGTGGAAAGGCCTAATACTCAGCGGGAAAAATCTAGAGATTAGGCAATAAAAAGTATAGAGCATGGAAATAAGGTTATTTCATGTTCGGATAGTTTTTTGCTCTATGTTTCAGATAAAACGAAAAAAAGTGGAGGAATATTTGCTTTCTATTCGTGTTTTTGTCTATCTTTGCGTCAAATTTAATTCCGTTACCTAAGAAGTAACACACATAGTTTGATTCTAATTATCAATACTTTACTATTCTCCCACCACTTACACAGCAATTTCTAACGTAAGATAAATTCCCTTTATTTACTTCCGTACGTTCTTTTAGTCCAAAGCCTTTCAAGTAGATTTGTGTCGTTTTTATAGATTTGTGCCCCAATGATTCACTAATCATTTCAATGGAGACTCCCCGATACTTCGCAGTCGTTGCCCAAGAATGACGAAGCGTATAGGAAGTGACAGGAGATTGCAAATGCAAGGTTCTTGCCAGGTCCTTCAGAGAATTATTAAATCGACGGAGAGCGGACTGATATTCCCGGTAACCTCTTTCATCCGTCCGTTTTTTATCCCCACGAAGAATATCAAACAGATAATCCGGACAGTCAGGATGAGAATCTTCTTTGCTACGGAGCTGGTTAATCATTTCCTTTGCCGTATTCAGCACTTCCACGCTCATTGGAGTTTTAGTTTTGATACGATTGTATCGCAACACATTCTGATCGAGTGCCGATTTCTCCAGATGGGCTAAATCAGCGAATGACATTCCGCAAAACTGGAACATCAGGGCGGCAATAGCTTGCGTACGGCGTAAACGTTCCGATTTGGGATCCTCATACAGAAGCTTATACAATTCCGTAGCAGGCAAAGCCTTTTTCTGGCGGACATCCACACCTGTATAGACATCATGAAACAGTCGCGGAACGTATGGCGCACTGCCCGCTTCCACTCCACGGTTATAAATACTACGAAGCATACGCATGTACGTAGAAATCGTATTGGGCTTCAAGCCACACTCATAAAGATACTGGCCGTAACGTCGTAAACGTTCACGGGTGATCTGTCTGAACGACACATTAGACGTGCCGCAAAATTTGCTGAAAGAAAAGAGGGCATTCTTGTAGACATGCGCCGTAGAATACCGTCCCTCCTTCCGCAAACGACCGATGTAGAATTCCGCACACCGGTTAAATCCATTTTTGTTCATCATTTGCATCACTAATAATTTTATATATTATACCATTTGGCAAGCAACAAAAAAACAAATCTTTTTGCAGAATTGAAGCACACTTGACAAATGCGATATTATTTTTTTAGATTATTAACCTATAAAAAAATATCCGGATGCTCACTAAACGGACATCCGGATATCACTCTCTTTCTACCTTCTGACTAATTACCTCTCTGAATAGTTTGCCAGATTGTAACATACCGGCTTCGTGCTATTACCTACACGGTAGATACCGAACTTAAAGTAATAACCATCATCGTCGTTACGTCCAATCATGATTTTCTCATTGTCCACAATGTGTTTCTTAACCTTTTTCCCTTTTTCCTGATAGTCCATCTGTACATCGAGCATACCCGGCTTTACAATTGTTTCCGCCTCTTTGCCATAGACTGTCCAATCGATATGAATACGGAATGTAATCCAACAATCTTTCGGAAAATCGGCGAAAGGCATTTTGTAAGCAATGGTCGATGCTTTATATGTAGATGTCACAGGTTTCATAACCGGTGTCTTTTCCGGATTTGCGTTGCAACGGTCGTCTTTATCGGTCAGCCATTTACGATCGGAGTTTGCTTTGATATAGAACCATCCGCCTGAAAATCCGAATGCCAATGGAGGATAGCCACCTTGTTCCACCAGCCATCCGTTAGCCTTTCCGGCCTGATAAACGGGATTGCCTTGTTTATCTTTCACCGGATTACCTTGCTTGTCCAGCTTGGGTTTCTTTTCGTATCCCATGTTTTTCTTAAAAATAGTAGTTTTGTCCAGTTCCATGAACTCATCAGCTGTCAGTTTCTTCACTTCACCCTGTGGAGTCTGTACCAAAGTACGATCCGGCATTCCATGCCATTGAGCAAAAATGGTGGAAACATCACTGCCTAATGTAGAAGGGATATATACCGAAAACTCATAATCGCGGGAAGCACCTTGCGGACAAATACCTTTTCCATGATGATATACAGTTTTCATTATTTGTGCTTTCTTATATGTATCGGCTGGTTTGCCTTTGAAATCATCGGAAGTTGCATAACAATAAGAAAATTCCGCACGCCCTTTTGTTTCCCCCGCTGCATATCCGGATAATGTGTTATCATCTTCTTTCAGTTCAAAACGATAAGAAGGTTTTCCGTTGAACATAAGGTTGAAATCACGTTGAATGGCATGCGCTTTTTTAGCTCCGACTGCTACCCAGCAACCATCTATAATCTGATTGACACATGCCGAATCTGCCTGTACATTTACACGCTCGGTCAGTGGCACCAAAGTCTGTGTTTCTATAGCCGGACCGGGTTTCTCGACTTGTTCAGCCATCGCCGTGCATCCTGATGCCAGCACGCAAATAATAAAAATGCTTTTCTTCATTCTATTCGATATTAAGTTTGTTGACGGTGCAAAAATACGAAAGGCAACCTCATCGGTTGCCTTTCGTTTGTCTCAAATGCTTTCACATTTGTGTAATTTTGCTGTCAGCACCTGCTTGGAGGCTTAATTGGGTGCTTCATCGTTCAAATCTTCTTCAAGCATATCGACTTTCTGTATGCTCATTTTTCCATCAGCAGTGATCGTTATAGAAAGCGGCATATACAAATCTGTCTGCGGATAACAAACACTTGCGGCATATACAATGCCCTGCGGAGTGGTCTTGTCGTATACAATTCCTTCCAATATAGATTTCGAGAGAAATTTTGCATCGACTACGGATGAAAAATCATTCTTGGTAAATGTCTTGTTCAATACCGTTTCGTTACCGCGTGTCAGGTGTAGCACTATTTTATTGTCGACATAAGTATCTCCCATCTCATTTGTTACATGAGGCAGACTTTCGTCCGGAATACGTGAAACAAAGGAATGATAATCTTTTCCTTTGAATTTAAAGTTAGTTTCGCTCTTAGACGTCTGCATACGCTGCAATCCGTGAGCATCTATACTGTCTATTCTTGCCAGTAGCGACTGATTATCTGAAGTTCCTTTTTTACCGCCACATGCACTCACAGCCACTGCCAACGGCAATAAAAGCCAATAAACTAGTTTTCTCATACGTAAGTTTTCTGTTTATAAATAGATGGCAAAGGAACAAAAAGAGCGGGATATTTACAAGTGTAACCGACATTTTTCCTACATTTGAAGGAAAGAAGGAATGGAAAGGCTATCACAAAGGGGGGCTTGACAACAGTGGCAAACCGGCCAGTGCATTTAATGCTTTCAAGAGATAAGATTATTGAATCCTTTTTTATAACTTTACGCCGAATCCAAAATATTTTATACCTGAAAAGTAAAAATGAACATGAAACACCCCAAACAGTTAGTAACTGTACTTTTGATGGGCGCCGCCTGCACTATGCAAGCGCAACGCAGTGAGGCACTGCTGGAGAAGAACTGGAAATTCAGTAAAGGAGATTTTAAAGAGGCCAGTCAGCCGGAGTTCAATGACACTAAATGGGAATCGGTTGTTATTCCACACGACTGGGCGATTTTTGGTCCATTCGACATGAACAATGACCTCCAAAACGTAGCAGTGACACAGAACTTTGAGAAAAAAGCTTCCTTGAAGACAGGACGTACCGGCGGTCTTCCTTATGTAGGTACCGGATGGTATCGTACCAGTTTTGACGCCCCTGCCGACAAAGAAGTGACACTACTTTTTGATGGTGCCATGAGTGAAGCGCGTGTCTACATCAACGGAAAAGAAGCTTGTTTCTGGCCTTTCGGCTACAATTCTTTTCACTGTAATGTGACTTCCTTATTGAATAAAGACGGTAAAAACAATACGCTTGCCGTGCGTTTGGAAAACCGTCCGCAATCTTCGCGCTGGTATCCGGGAGCAGGTCTGTATCGCAATGTACACCTGATTGTGACTGACAAAATCCATGTGCCTGTATGGGGAACGCAAATCACGACTCCTCACGTCAACAAGGATTTTGCAGCCGTACGTCTCCAAACGAAGATAGACAATGCCGGTGAGAAAACAGCCATCCGTGTAGAGACGGAAATTCTTTCTCCGGAAGGTAAAGTTGTTACCCGGAAAGAGAATACAAGCCGCATCAATCACGGACAACCTTTTGAACAAAATTTTATTGTAAACGCACCCGAACTCTGGTCGCCGGAAAGTCCGTCGCTTTACAAGGCTGTCTCTAAAATTTATGCGGATGATAAACTGGTAGATACTTACACCACACGTTTCGGTATCCGCAGCATTGAATACATTGCTGACAAAGGGTTCTACCTGAACGGGGAGCACCGCAAATTTCAGGGTGTATGCAATCACCACGATTTAGGTCCGTTGGGCGCCGCTATCAATGTTGCAGCACTGCGTCATCAGCTTACGCTATTGAAAGATATGGGATGCGACGCGATCCGTACTTCTCATAATATGCCGACTCCCGAACTCGTTGCGTTGTGTGACGAAATGGGATTTATGATGATGATCGAACCGTTCGATGAATGGGATATCGCCAAATGTGAAAATGGTTATCACCGCTACTTCGATGAATGGGCGGAACGTGATATGATAAATATGCTTCATAATTACCGGAATAACCCTTGCGTCGTTATGTGGAGTATCGGCAACGAAGTACCGACTCAATGCAGTCCTGTCGGTTATAAAGTGGCCAAATTCCTGCAGGATATCTGCCATCGTGAAGATCCTACCCGTCCTGTCACTTGCGGAATGGACCAGGTGACTTGTGTACTTGCCAACGGATTTGCAGCAATGATTGACATTCCGGGACTTAATTACCGTACGCAACGCTATCAGGAGTCATACGACCAACTCCCGCAGAATCTGATTCTGGGAAGTGAAACGGCTTCTACTGTCAGTTCACGTGGCGTGTACAAATTCCCGGTGGAGGATAAGAAAGGGGCAAAATATGAAGATCATCAATGCTCTTCATACGATGTGGAGGTTTGTCCCTGGTCGAATATTCCGGACGAGGACTTTGCATTAGCTGACGATCATCATTGGACCATCGGACAGTTCGTATGGACCGGATTCGATTATCTGGGTGAACCGTCACCATACGATACGGATTCATGGCCCAACCACAGTTCAATGTTTGGTATCATCGACCTTGCCAGTTTACCTAAAGACCGCTATTATCTTTACCGTAGCGTGTGGAACAAGGAAGCAGAAACTTTGCATATCCTGCCTCACTGGACCTGGCCGGGACGTGAAGGTGAAGTGACTCCCGTTTTTGTGTACACTAATTATCCTACTGCCGAATTGTTTATCAATGGCAAAAGCTATGGAAAACAAAGCAAGAATAATAGTTCGCTAAAGAACCGCTATCGCCTGATGTGGATGGATACAAAGTACGAACCGGGTGAAGTGAAAGTAGTAGCCTACGACAAAAACGGAAAAGCGGTGGCTGAAAAAGTAGTCCGTACTGCCGGAAAGCCTCATCACATCGAACTGGTAAGCAACCGTAACGAACTGACTGCAGATGGAAAAGACCTGGCTTATGTGACTGTTAAAGTAGTAGACAAAGACGGTAACCTCTGCCCTACCGATAATCGTCAGATAAATTTCTCGGTAAAGGGAACGGGTAAATATCGTGCTGCCGCCAATGGAGATCCGACGAACCTTGAACAATTCCATCTTCCGAAGATGCATGCTTTCAACGGTATGTTGACAGCTATTCTGCAAGCCGGTGAAACTGCCGGAGAGATTGTATTTACAGCAAAAGCAAATGGAGTGAAAGCCGGAAATATTCGTATTCAGACGAAATAAGGCATACGCTTCAGCATATAACAAACCCAGCGGATTTCTTTACTGAAAAGAAGTCCGATGGGTTTCTTCATACAACTATCTCCGAAACTTGCTCACTTGTGCTCAATAAAAGCGACGTTATAAGTACTTTAGCTAAATAGCTTTCCAGAAGGCCTGAAAATCACGATACCTGCCGTAGCAGACCAATTCGTCTCCTTCTTCCACTTTCTCATTTCCCGGTAATTCATTCTTCACATGAAGCTCGGTCAGAGAGATACCCAGGCAGTTGGTGATCTTATTCGCCCGTTTCAATCCTATCATTTTTAAATGAAACTCTTCATCCAGGTTTAACTCATTCACAAAATATCCTACAAATTTCTCCGGAACCGTGAACTTCACAACATAATAATCCTGATCGATGCGGAATCCTTCCATGTTAGTACCGAAGTCGAGCAGTTGTACCAGGCTGCGGGCAGCATCTTCTTCCGGGGTCAGGATTCGTTCCAGATCAAAAGCTTCAAGCACCGCTTTATGTACGGCATCAATAGCACGGGCAAAAATACGGGGAACCTTTTTCTGCTTCAACAGGGCAACGACTCGTATCGACGCACCAAAATTCTCTCCAATCGCTACAATAACTATATCCACACTATTCAATGGCAACACTGATAATGATTGTTCGTCAGTGGCATCAATGACAAAAGCTGTAGCAACCTTATCTTTGATGGAGTCTACACGACTTTCGCTTATATCCGCACCTATAATTTCGTGTCCCAAGGCGGACAGTTCTTCCGCCAACACATGGCCGTAATTTCCTAAACCAATAATAATATACTTCATAGCTTTAGTTTATTATGATGTTATCACTTGGATAACGGTATTTTGTATTCTTTTTCTGTTTGACGATTCCCAACATCAATGTTATTAACCCCACACGACCAATAAACATCAACAAAGACACCAATAGTTTGCTCGCGTCACACAAATGAGGGGTCAGGTTCAAACTGGAACCCACGGTACTAAGCGCAGAGACACATTCGAAAGTCAATGCCATAATGGAAACACCCGGTTCGAGTATGCTCAATGTGAAAATAAAAATGAATAAGACTCCCAATGACATGACTACTGTTGCATTGGAACGCCGGATTGAATCGTAAGACAATTCCCTGCCGAACACTTCCACTCGTTCAGTGCCACGCAATACGGCTACAAGATTCAGAACTACGACCGCAAAAGCATTCACTTTCACACCACCTGCCGTGGACTGTGATCCACCGCCCACCCACATCAGGAATAGATAAACCAACAATGTCTGCACGCTCAATGATGCCAGGTCGACACTGCTGAAACCGGCTGTTCGCGGACAAGTGGCATTAAAGAAAGCTTGTGTCCACTTATCTGCCACAGGCATACCGGCAAAAGAACCATTCCACTCAAAAGCAGCAATAGCCAATGTGCCGATTAATAAAAGCAGAAAAGTCATGATTAACACGATTTTCGTATTCAGGTTATAGAGGTGCTGCATTTTATGCCGATCCAGTTTGCGGGTACGAATCAATTTCCAGAAACGACGGAGGTGATACAATACAATATCCTTGAAATTGACAAGGATGGGGAAACCGATACCACCAAATATAATCAATAGAGAAACGGTAATAAACAGCCAATTGTGGTTAGTCATCACCATCGGATTTCCTAAATTGCCGGAAAGCGTAGAAAAGCCCGCATTGCAAAAAGCTGAAATAGAATGGAAAGCAGCAAAACCCAACTCTCCTTCCAGAGTCATTCCCAACGTTCCGTGAATACTAAACCAAATCGAAACCATACCGATCCCTTCAATCACTAAAGTGAAGCCTAATATATATAATAAAGTAGACAGCAAAGAACCTAATGAATTGGAACTAACCATATCACGCACAACAAGCTGGTTGTAAATGGAGGTATTCCCCATGAAGAACATGGCGAAGAAACTGGTTAATGTCATCACTCCCAATCCGCCAATCTGAATCAGCAGGATAATGACAACTAATCCTGAAGTGGTGAATGTAGTAGACACGTCTACCGGTACCAAGCCTGTAACGCATACGGCACTGGTAGCGGTAAATAAAGAGTCTACCCAGGTGATACCATTTACCGTGCAGCGCGGAAGCATCAACAAGCCTGCTCCAATCAGAATAATAGCCATAAAACTAACTGCCAATATCAAAGACGGATTGGTACGCCGTCCCAACAGACGCACCAGCCCATTGGACAGATTGAGGAAAGAAAGAACTAACAATAACAAAAGATGATAAAACTTCCCATGTAAGAATTCCCAAATATGCAAAATAGCTCCTTCTTCTTCCGGACGATGGAATATAACAGGTACCAACGTGAGATATAACAATCCACTCAATATCCAGGCTAATCGCCGGTATTGCTTTTTAGTATTCCGGTATTCCAGCGAGATATGTAAAGTGACATCAATCAGAAAAATGATCCAGACAGTTTTATACAATGTCTGCAAATTCGCCACTTCATCAATAGACAAGGGAAAGCCATGTTCATATACTACTCCGACAATCAATGATAAAGACGCCAGATAAGTGAGTGCTTCTATCAGCCCTAACAAAATACGTACATAGGGTTTTAGGAGTTTATTCTGATACAATAAAAACTTATGATAAATCTTCATATCATCTTTTTTAACGGGGTCGTGCAAACTTAACTAAAATAACAATCAAACACGATTCTTTGTTGACAAAATTTTCTGAATATTAAAAATTTGACTACTTTTGGCAACAGAAAACTAAAAAACTACAATATTATGAGTGAAAAAAGAAAACGGTATATTCTACCGGAAGAAGAAATTCCACATTACTGGTACAACATTCAGGCCGATATGGTGAACAAGCCTATGCCTCCGTTGCACCCGGGAACCAAACAACCGCTGAAAGCAGAAGATTTATATCCGATTTTCGCAAAAGAGCTGTGTCATCAGGAGCTAAATCAGACGGATGCATGGATCGAAATACCGGAAGAAGTGCGTGAAATGTACAAGTACTACCGCAGCACTCCGCTGGTTCGTGCTTATGGTTTGGAAAAAGCACTCGGCACTCCGGCTCATATCTATTTTAAGAACGAAAGCGTAAGCCCTATCGGTTCGCATAAGTTGAACTCTGCATTGGCACAAGCTTATTATTGTAAAGAAGAAGGAGTGACCAACATTACCACTGAAACCGGTGCCGGACAATGGGGAGCCGCTCTTTCTTACGCAGCCAAGGTTTTCGGTCTGGAAGCTGCCGTTTATCAGGTAAAAATCAGTTATGAACAAAAACCATACCGCCGCAGCATCATGCAGACTTTCGGAGCACAGGTCACTCCTTCTCCATCTATGTCTACCCGCGCCGGTAAAGATATTCTGACTAAACACCCCACTTATCAAGGTTCATTGGGAACTGCTATTTCGGAAGCTATCGAACTGGCACAAATGACTCCCAACTGTAAATATACGCTCGGTTCCGTACTTAGCCACGTAACTCTTCACCAGACTATTATCGGACTGGAAGCTGAAAAACAAATGGAAATGGCAGGCGAGTATCCGGATATCGTGATCGGTTGTTTCGGAGGTGGTTCCAACTTCGGAGGTATCTCTTTCCCGTTCATGCGCCACACCATACAGGAAGGGAAAAAGACTCGTTTCGTTGCTGCCGAACCTGCTTCTTGTCCGAAACTGACACGTGGTAAGTTCCAGTATGACTTCGGTGATGAAGCCGGATATACTCCATTGCTGCCGATGTTCACTTTGGGACATAATTTTGCTCCTGCTCATATCCATGCCGGTGGACTTCGTTATCACGGCGCAGGTGTAATCGTTTCACAGTTACTCAAAGATAATCTGATGGAAGCGGTAGATATACAGCAATTGGAGTCTTTCGAAGCCGGTTGTCTGTTTGCGCAGTCTGAAGGTATTATTCCGGCTCCCGAATCCAGCCACGCTATTGCGGCGGCTATCCGCGAAGCTAACAAATGTAAGGAGACAGGAGAAGAGAAAGTGATTCTTTTCAATCTTTCGGGTCATGGTCTGATCGATATGGCTTCTTATGATAAGTATTTGGCCGGTGATCTGGTGAATTATACATTGAATGACGAAGATATTCAGAAGAATTTAGACGAGATAGGAGATTTAGCTAAATAATAAATTACCTACCAGTTTCAAGTTTCACCACCGATTACACAGATTAACACAGATTTAATTGTAATTCGAAGATTGTCGATATAAAAATCCGTGCTAATCTGTATAATTGGTGGTATTTTTTCATTCCCTATATTTACTTTCTCTCTATTGAATACCTCCATATAAAAGATTTTGCTATCTTTGATGCCATTATTAATCTTATGAACTAATAATGAACAGCCTTAAAAAAACAACAATCTGTCTACTCTTTCTATGTATAGGGGTTAATTGCGTTTTTTCTGAAGTTCCGGAGCAAATTAACTTCTCTTATATTTCTATTAACGAAGGATTGTCACAAAGCACCGTATTTTCTATCGATCAGGACCAAAGAGGTAATATGTGGTTCGCGACCTATGATGGAGTAAACAAGTATGACGGGTATTCATTTACAGTTTATCAACATAATGAAGAGGATCCGAACAGTATTGCTAATGACATTTCACGAATCGTAAAAACTGACAGTCAGGGACGTGTCTGGATCGGTACGCGGGATGGTTTGTCATATTATGACGAAGAAAAAGACAAATTCAGAAATTTCTTCTACGAGAAAAAAGGCAAACGGCAACAAATCAATGGTATTGCAGAAATCTCACCGGAACAGTTGCTTATAAGCACACAAGAAGGTCTGACTATGTTCGATATTAAAGAATCACGATTCGTTGATGATTCTTTTAGTACCGCTATGCACAAGCTTATAGCTTCAGCTCTTTACAGACAGGGGGATATTATCTATATCGGTACCCCGGTCGACGGGCTTTACAGCTATTCCATTCCTCAAAAGAAACTGGAAAAGATTACTCCGATAACGGAAACAAAACAGATTCAAGCCATTTTGCAGCAATCTCCTACCCGTATATGGGTAGCTACCGAAGGAGCCGGTCTGCTTCTGCTCAACCCGAAAACGAAAGAGGTCAAGGCTTATCATCATTCTTCTTCCAATCCTAAAAGTATCAGTTCCAATTATATCCGCTCTCTGGCACTGGATTCGCAAAATCGCTTATGGATAGGAACGTTCAATGATCTAAACATTTATCATGAAGGAAGCGATTCTTTCGTTTCCTACAGTAGCAGTCCGGTAGAAAACGGCAGTTTGTCACAACGTTCGGTTCGCAGTATCTTTATGGATTCGCAAGGAGGTATGTGGCTTGGAACCTATTTCGGGGGATTGAACTATTACCATCCTATCCGCAACAGATTCAAGAATATCCAGCGTATTCCCTATAAGAATTCTCTAAGCGATAACGTAGTCAGCTGCATTACGGAAGATAAGGATAAGAACTTATGGATAGGAACGAATGATGGTGGTTTGAATCTGTATAATACAAAGACACAACAGTTTACGCACTATATCTTACAGGAAGACGAACGGGAAATCGGTATTGGTTCCAACAATATCAAAGCCGTATATGTAGATGAACAAAAATCACTTGTATATATAGGGACACATGCCGGCGGACTGACTGTTCTCCATCGAAACAGTGGAAAAATGGAAAGTTTCAATCAGCTGAACAGCCAGTTGGTGAATGAGAATGTATATGCAATTCTTCCTGATAAAGGGGGAAATCTCTTATTGGGGACATTAAGTGCTCTGGTTAGTTTTAACCCGGAAAAAAAGAGTTTTACCACCATTGATAAGGAAAAGGACGGTACTCCATTTACTTCACAACGAATCACAATCCTGTTCAGAGATTCCCATAAACGGCTTTGGGTCGGGGGTGAGGAAGGTATATCTGTCTTTCAGCAGGAAGGAATCGAGATAGAAAAGGTGCCTATTCTGCCGGAATCATCTGTAACAAAGACGTTTACCAATTGCATTTACGAGGCTGCCAACGGTATCATCTGGGTAGGTACGCGTGAAGGCTTCTACTGTTTTAATGAAAAAGAAAAGAAAATCAAACGATATACTACGGCTAACGGTTTGCCTAACAATGTGGTATATGGTATTCTGGAAGATACTTTCGGACGTCTTTGGGTAAGTACCAACCGTGGTATTTCCTGTTTCAATCCGGAAACAGAGAGGTTCCGTAATTTTACGGAATCCGACGGATTACAGAGTAATCAGTTTAATACTTCTTCGTTCTGCCGCACTTCGAGCGGTCAAATGTATTTCGGGGGTATCAACGGGATCACTACTTTCCGCCCGGAACTGTTGCTGGATAACCCTTATACGCCTCCGGTAGTTATCACTAAACTTCAACTGTTTAACAAGACAGTTCGCCCGGATGATGAAACCGGTATCCTGACTAAAAATATCAATGAAACAGAAAGTATCACCCTGAAATCATGGCAAACAGCTTTCACGATTGAATTTGTAGTATCCAATTATATTTCCGGACAACATAACACTTTCGCTTATAAACTGGAAGGATATGACAAAGAGTGGTATTATCTGACAGATAAACGTACTGTCTCCTACTCCAACCTACCACAAGGCACTTATCACTTTTTGGTAAAAGCTGCCAATAGTGACGGAAAATGGAATACTGTACCTACAATGTTGGAAATCATAGTTCTCCCTATATGGTACAAGACCTGGTGGGCAATCATGATTTTCCTCGCCACTTTTATCGGGTTTATCACTTTCGTCTTCCGCTTCTTCTGGATGCGTAAGAGTATGGAAGCGGAACTGGAACTTGAACGCAGGGACAAGGAGCATCAAGAAGAAATCAACCAGATGAAGATGCGTTTCTTCATCAATATTTCGCACGAGCTTCGCACGCCGTTAACTCTCATCTTAGCTCCTTTACAAGAAATAATCAATAAGATTAGTGATCGCTGGACTCGTAACCAGCTGGAATATATCCAACGCAACGCCAATCGTCTGTTGCATCTTGTCAACCAGTTGATGGATTATCGCCGTGCCGAATTGGGAGTTTTTGAGCTGAAAGTAAAGAAAGAGAATGCGCATCAACTGATACAGGATAATTTCTTGTTCTACGATAAACTGGCACGCCACAAGAAGATTACTTATACTCTCCACTCCGAACTGGAAGAAAAAGAGGAACTTTTCGATCCGAATTATCTGGAACTGATCGTTAATAACCTGCTTTCAAATGCTTTCAAATATACAGAAAGCGGGCAAAGCATTACTGTTACGTTGAAAGAGGAAAACAATTGGCTGGTACTGCAAGTTAGTGACACCGGTATTGGTATTCCTATCAACAAGCAGGGAAAAATATTCGAACGTTTCTATCAGATAGAGAGTGAGCACGTAGGAAGCGGCATCGGGCTGTCATTGGTACAGCGTTTGGTGGAACTGCATCACGGACGTATTGAGTTAGACAGTGAAGAAGGCAAAGGCAGTACTTTCTCTGTTTATCTGCCACAGGATATAAACATCTACAAATCTTCCGAATTAGCTTCTAATGACGCGAAAAATGAGGAGGACCAAGTTTATTCTACCAACTCGAAAGAGATGTATTTCATTGATACGGAAAAAGTAGAAAACGAAACGATCGAAACTGGTGACAAGAAACGTGGTACGATTCTTATCGTAGAAGACAATAATGAAATCCGCCATTATCTAAGTAGCGGACTTGCCGAACTTTTCAATACACTGGAAGCCGGAAATGGTGAAGAAGCCCTGGAAAAGCTGAAAGAGAATGAAGTGGACATTATTGTGACTGATGTCATGATGCCTGTGATGGATGGTATCAAGCTATGCAAGAATGTGAAGCAGAATATCCGTACCTGTCACATTCCTGTGATTATCCTGTCTGCCAAAAGCGAAACCAAAGATCAGATGGAAGGCCTGCAAATGGGCGCAGATGATTATATCCCGAAACCATTCTCGCTGGCTATCCTGACTACGAAGATACAGAATATGATGCGTACCCGCAGGCGTATGCTTGAACGGTATTCCAAATCTCTGGAAGTGGAACCGGAAAAGATTACGTTCAACGCCATGGATGAAGCTTTATTGAAACGTGCCGTTGCCATCGTAGAAAAGAATATGGATAATATTGAATTCTCTACCGACGAGTTCGCCAGAGAAATGAATATGAGCCGTTCTAATCTGCACCTCAAATTGAAAGCTATCACAGGTGAATCGACTATCGACTTTATACGCAAGATTCGTTTCTATGAAGCGGCAAAACTACTGAAGGATGGCCGCTATACAATAGCAGAGGTCAGCACAATGGTAGGATTTAATACGCCGTCTTACTTTGCTACGAGTTTCAAAAAGTATTTCGGATGTTTGCCTACAGAGTATATTAAGAAGGCAAAGGGATAAACAACTAGAGAGGTAAATCCAAAAATATTATGATTTTTACGGAATCCAATCCATAAAAATCATAATATTTTTGG
>ULVR01059802.1_pt1 | contig 14424 bp, 9 predicted proteins | sample 1959601 | NCBI WGS metagenome assembly ULVR01 (sample SAMEA4835791, study PRJEB28245) | human gut metagenome | biome: gut microbiome; material: fecal sample | place: Denmark | collected 2008
CGCTTTTAGTGGCTGGAAGCTGGTCAGATGGAATGAGTCTTGTGGATCTGCTGGGAAAGCTTTCGGCAGCGATGAACAGTCCCTTTTCCATTCATTGGACGGATTATTCTCTTCGGTGCCTGTTTTTCTTTTCCCTTGGGTACGGGGTGATCGCCCTTGTGGTGACCTCCAACCAGAAAAACCGCCGCCGTGGAGAAGAACACGGTTCCGCCAAGTGGGGCGATGTGTTCCAAATCGCCAAGAAATACCGGGATAAAAAGAACCCGAAACAAAATCTCATCTTAACACAGCATTTCCAAATGGGGATGGATGGGTATCGGCACAAGCGCAATACCAATGTGCTTGTGATCGGCGGCTCCGGCGCGGGTAAAAGCCGATCTTATGCTATCCCGAATGCCTTAAACTGCGGCAGCTGTTCTCTGGTTATCTGCGATCCAAAGAGTGAAATCCTGCGAAAAACAGGCGGTGCGCTCAAAGCAAACGGATATGAGGTGCGAGTGTTTGATCTATTAAACCCCGACGCCTCCTTTTGCTATAACCCCCTTGCTTATGTGCGGGATGACAAGGATGTTCTTCGCCTCATCGAAACCCTCATCCAGTCGACTACTCCGCCCGGAGCACAGAGCACGGACCCTTTCTGGACGAAATCCGAAACAGCGCTTTTGCAGGCGCTGGTGCTGTACCTGATGCATGAAGCACCGCCGGAGGAACAGAACTTCGCCATGGTAATGGAAATGCTGGCGGCAGCGGAAGTCCGGGAGGAAGATGAGGAATATGAGTCTCCCTTGGATATCCTTTTCGCAAGGCTTGAAATGCGGGACCCGGAGAGCATTGCCGTGAAGCAATACCATGTCTTTAAGATGGGAGCCGGAAAAACTCTGAAATCTATTTTAATCAGTGTCGGCGTCCGCCTCTCTGCTTTTAATCTGCCACAGATCGCAAGGCTGACCTACACCGACGACCTCCATCTGGAAGAAATGGGCGAAAAGAAGATCGCCCTGTTCTGCTGTATCCCGGACAGTGACAAATCCCTCAACTACCTTGTGGGCATGATTTACGGGCAGCTCATTCAGACACTCTATTTTGTAGCCGACCGCAAATACAAAGGCAGGCTTCCTGTGCCGGTCCATCTGCTGATTGACGAAGCGCCGAATATCGCCCTGCCTACGGATAACTTCCTACCTTGGCTTTCCACCATGCGAAGCCGCAATATCTTCTGCAGCTACATCGCACAGAATATGGCGCAAATCAAGGCATTGTTCAAGGAACAGTGGGAATCGCTGGTGGGCTTGTGTGATGAGTTTCTCTACCTCGGCGGCAACGAGAAGGAAACCCACAAATATGTTTCCGAGCTCATGGGCAAGGAAACATTGGATACCAACACCTATGGTCACAGCCGTGGAAGAAGCGGCAGCTTTAGTGTCAACGACCAGCAGACAGGCCGGGAACTCTTAACGCCCGATGAAGTCCGAATGCTGGATAACCGCAAAGCCATTCTTTTTGTAAGGGGTGAAAGGCCCATGCTGGATGACAAATACGACCTGATGCATCACCCAAACATTCGCCTGACAGAGGATGGCGGCGCTGCGCCCTACGACTACACACATGCGAAGGACGCCGCAGACGATCTCGATTATTCCCCGGACCAGTATGAGGATTTCGAACTGCTGGAACCGGAGGATTTTCTCAAACCATAATAATTTACATGAAATTGGAGGAACGCTTCTGAATAAGTTTCTGAAAAAAATTGGTTCTTTGACGAACCGCAAAAAGGACAATAAACCCACCAATGCTCTGCCGCTTGGTAAAAAGGGACGCCTTGGATTTTCCAGCTATGCCGCTGTAGTATTGTGTGCCTGCTGCCTTTCCACTACTGCCTTTGCAGCCAGCGGCGATCCTCTCGGAGTAGTAAACAACCTTTCCACATTCATTTTCTCCCTGATTCGTGCCATCGGTATGATCCTGCTGGGCTGGGGTGTCGTACAGGTCGGCCTGTCCTTCCAGAGCCATGATCCCTCCCAGCGTTCGCAGGGTTTCCTCACCTTGGCCGGTGGGCTGGTAATCACCTTCGCCAAGGAAATCCTTGACCTTATCACCGCCTGATTTTCTGTTTTCCAGCAAAGGGAGCGTCCGCATTGGGCACTCCCTCATTTTTTCAGATAGGAGGTGACCAGCCGGAAACTGGATCATAGACAACTTAAATTCAGCGCTGGGTACATGGAATGACAAACTGGCTGAAATCTGGACACTGCTTACCCAAGACCCCGCCACTTTCAAGGGCGGCGGGATCTGGCAGGTTATGCTGGATATTAACGGGGCGCTGAAAGCCATTGGGTATGGTTTGCTGGTACTGTTTTTTGCGGTTGGTGTCGTTAAAACCTGCGGCTCTTTTACCGATGTAAAACGCCCGGAACACGCTTTAAAATTGTTCATCCGCTTTGCTTTGGCGAAGGCTGCTGTAACATACGGACTTGATTTGATGCTTGCTGTATTTAAAATCGTACAAGGAATCATTTCCACCATTATTACCCAATCGGGTTTGTCAGGAAGCAGCGGCACCACACTCCCGCAGGAAATCATCGATAAAATCAATAACGTAGGATTTTGGGACAGCATCCCTTTGTGGGCGGTAACCCTTTTAGGCGGTCTGTTTATTACAGTGCTGTCCTTTATCATGATTTTAACGGTTTATGCCCGGATGTTTAAGGTGTATAGTGCGCCCGGAAAGGCTGCGGCGTAAGCCAAAGCAGCCTGCGGGCAATTTGGGATTCTGCCAGTAGCGCGGCAGTAGGAAAAGGTATTACGAAGGGAGGTAAAAATCACCCTATCACCAACCGATTTATCCGGCGGGAAAACCCAATGGGGAGTGTAGCATATCGGTAACGTCGTAAGTTGGGAAACTATCGAACCACTACTGAACGGCAAGGTGAAACGTTGTGAAAGAGGAATAAAGCTGGATTGCTTGAAGGGCAGTCCAAGGCGGCATACTTAAGCCGGCGGCGCAGGATAGTTGTATTCGCCGCATGCCGTGGCAATTGGTGACATATACACGCCGATTGCGAGATACCCACGACAGCCAACCGCAGTAAGCGGATAACGGACGAAAACCCATTCCGACATCACAACAAGCTGTCCCAAACTGCCTAACTGGGGATTGCCTAACCCGGAATGCCCTCAAAGGCTATGGCTTTCAGAGCCTGAAAATCCGGTATGGCAACGGAGCCGCCGTAGTAGTCTGAGCAAGGGAAAGCCTTGCACATGGCGAAGGGCGGCAGGATATCAACCAAACTATCAATGGAAAGGTGCGTGAGGCACTATGAGAAGTCCAAAGAACGTTTTGGAAAGTCTAACATCAAAAGCAGCAAACAAAGATTACCACTACAAGCGTCTCTATCGAAACCTGTACAATCCTGCGTTTTTTCTGCTGGCATATGAGCGTATCCAAGCAAAACCTGGAAACATGACAGCCGGAAGCGATGGGAAAACAATCGATGGCATGAGTATGAAGCGAATTGAGACCCTCATTGAAAAATTGAAGGATTTCAGCTATCAGCCAAAACCCGCCAGAAGAACATATATCCCAAAAGCAAATGGTAAAACACGCCCTCTTGGTATTCCAGCCTTCAATGATAAGCTGGTACAAGAGGTGATACGCATGATACTGGAAAGTATTTATGAACCTACCTTTCAAGACACCTCCCATGGATTTCGCCCAAAGCGGAGCTGCCATACAGCCTTGCAGTATATTAAGCGGAATTACACGGGGGTTAAATGGTTTGTCGAGGGCGATATCAAAGGGTGCTTTGACCATGTAGACCATCATGTGCTGATACAGATACTACGCAGGCGCATTGCAGATGAGCATTTCATCGGCCTGATTTGGAAGTTCCTGAAAGCCGGATATATGGAAAATTGGGTGTACTACAACACCTACTCCGGCACTCCGCAAGGGTCTCTGATCAGTCCAATCCTGGCGAATATCTATCTCAATGAACTGGACGTATTTATGGCGGAATATGCAAAATCCTTTAACCACGGTACAAGACGGAAAATCAACCCGGCTTACCAAAAGCTGTTAAGTATCCGGCGCGGCAAACAGGAATGGCTGAAACGCAATGAAGCGAAAATCAGTGAGAAAAAAAGACGGGAAGTTATGGCGAAGATACAGGAACTGAACGGTTATCTGCGTCTTATCCCTTACAGCGATCCAATGGATACGGAATACAAGCGGATTGTATATGTCCGCTACGCTGATGACTTTCTGATTGGTGTGATTGGAAGTAAAGAGGACGCAAGGCAAGTCAAATCCGACGTGGGAATGTTCATCAGGAAGAACCTACATTTGGAGATGTCCCAGGAAAAAACGCTCATCACCCACGGCAACGACTTTGCTCACTTCCTCGGATATCTGATTACAATCAGTCGGGAGCAAAACAGCACCCGAACAAGGACTGGATTTACACGCCGGACTTATGTAGGAAAAGTTAAGCTGTATGTGCCCAAAGAGAAATGGGTCAATCGTCTGCTCTCCTATGGCGCACTGAAAATCAACTGCGACAAAGCCTATGGGAACAAAGAGGTATGGGAACCGGTGCGGCGTCCGGGACTGATGCGCCTGGACGATATTGAGATTCTGAACCAGTACAATGCAGAAGTACGGGGAATGTACAACTATTACCGACTGGCGAACAACGCAACGGTACTAAATAACTTTCTCTATGTGATGAAGTTCAGCATGTACAAGACCTTTGCCGGAAAATATCGGACGAATATGAGAAAAATTATTCGTAAATACTGCCATAACGGAGATTTTACCGTATCGTATCCAACGAAAAACGGGACTAAATCTTTGGTGTTCTACAATCAGGGCATGCGTCATAATGGCAAAGTCGTCGTGTCGGAAAACCCGGACATCATTGGCAGAGCGAACGAAAACCGCCGCTATACAAGTCTGACAGACCGGCTGCAAGGCCATATATGCGAATCCTGCGGAACCGAAACAGAGGATATTGAAATTCATCATATCCGAAAACTGAAAGATTTAAGTGGTAAGGCAGAATGGGAACGCCAAATGATTGCGCGTAAACGCAAGACAATGGCCCTGTGCCATTCCTGCCATGTAAAGCTGCACAATGGAAAGTTAGACTGATATCTGGAAAGCCGGATACATTGAGAGGTGTACGTCCGGTTTGGAGGGGAGCGTTTGGAAACCTACCGCAGCAATGCGGCAAGGCGCTGGGCGCTTACCCTACTGTACACAGCGCTTGCGCCTATCCCTCTCTCCAGCTTTGCGGGAGAGCCAACCAGCAATGTGGGCAAGAACTTCCTGCGTTCCTATGCCGGGGTATGTTTGGAAGGGGCCATCATCGCCCTTGCCTGTATCATCTTTTCCGTTATGGCGGCTTCTCCGCCAGCGGTCGATCCTAACGTCTCAGCGGTAACCGCCGTATGGAGTTATGTAGGCGAGCTCATTTTTAACCTTTTGGTTTTAGTAGGAGCTGTGCGGATGAGCGACCGGATCGTCAAGGAATTGTTAGGTCTGTAAGGCCGTGAAAGGAGTGAAGCAATATAGAAGTAAAAGTACCAAAGGAAATCCGGGATTATCAGGAGTCCATCTTTTTTGGACTTTCCACCCGACAGTTTATCTGTTCCCTGCTTGCAGTAGGGGTAGCAGTCGGTCTGTATTTTGGTTTGCGCCCGCTGATTGGCAGCGAAGAAGTTGGTTGGATGTGCATTCTTGGAGCAGCTCCATTCGCTGCCTGCGGCTTCTTTAAGTACCATGGGATGACCGCCGAACAAGTGGCATGGGCTTGGTTTAAATCAGAATTTCTGTATCCGAAAAAGCTTGTGTTCAAGTCTGAGAATCTCTACTACGAAGCCTTGAAAGATGCCATTGCAGAGGGCGAAAAGCCGCCACGCAAAAGGAAAAAGCGTAAGTTTCAGCCACCAGCTGGGAAAGAACAGTAACCTTTTTCATTTTTCGCACTGAAAGGAAGGATGCCTATTATCAAAACGCTTGTCAAAGCAACGAAATTAGAGAAAGAAAAATTCACCATCCCGAAGTCCGTACAGGATGCCATCCCTATCCAGCGCATCTGGCCGGATGGGATTTTTCAGGTAGGAAGCAGGTTTTCCAAAACCTTTTCCTTTACCGATATTAACTATCAAATCGCCGGAAAAGAGGACAAGACAGCGATGTTTCTCGATTATTCAGAGCTCCTCAATGCGCTGGATTCCGGAGCCAGCGCCAAGATCACCATCAACAATCGGAAAATCAATAAAGCGGAATTTGAGAAATCCCTGCTGCTTCCTATGAAAGAGGACGGGCTGAACCATTTCCGCAAAGAGTACAACGAGATGCTGCTCTCGAAGGTAACCGGCACCAACAACAGTGTGGTGCAGGACCGTTACATCACCATCACGGTAGCGAAGCGGAATATCGATGAAGCCCGCACCTATTTCTCCCGTGTGGGTACGGATCTGATCACTCATTTGTCCCAGCTTTCCTCTATTGGACGGGAACTGGACGCCGGAACCCGCCTGCAGGTGTTCCGGGATTTCTTTAAGGGCAATGAACCTGCCGCTTTTGCCTTTGATCTCAAGGAACAGATGAAAAAGGGACACAACTTCAAAGATTGGCTTTGCCCGGACAGCATGGAATTCCAGAAAGATCACTTCCGTCTGAACGACCGCTGGGGCAGGGTTTTGTATTTACAGGGGTACGCCAGCTATATCAAGGATTCCATGATTGCTGAACTCTGTGATATGGACCGCAGCCTCATGCTCTCCATTGACATTTTACCTGTTCCCACCGATGAAGCAGTAAGGGAAATCCAGAACAAGCTCTTGGGCGTGGAAACGAATGCGGCAAACTGGCAGCGAAAGCAGAACGCAGCCAATAACTTTTCCGCTGTCCTTCCTTACGACATGGAACAGCAGCGAAAAGAAACCAAGGAAATGCTGGACGATCTGACCAACAGGGATCAAAGAATGATGTTCGGTCTCGTGACCATGGTCCATCTGGCTGATACCAAGGAACAATTGGACAGTGACACAGAAACGATTCTTACAACAGCCAGAAAACATCTGTGCCAGATGAGCGTCCTGCGCTGGCAGCAGAAGGATGGGCTGGATACTGTGCTTCCTTATGGTTTGCGCAGAATCCAAGCCATCCGTACCCTGACCACCGAAAGCACCGCTGTGCTGATTCCTTTCCGAGCACAGGAAATCATGCAGACCGGGGGCATCTACTATGGGCAGAACGCTGTTTCCAAAAACATGATTGTAGCCGACCGCCGCAAGCTCTTAAACGGGAACAGCTTCCGCCTTGGTGTTTCCGGTTCCGGCAAATCCTTCAGTGCCAAAGAAGAAATTGTGAGCATTGCGCTGTCAACCAATGATGATATCCTGATTCTGGACCCGGAGTCTGAATTTGGGTTCTTGGTAGAAGCGCTTGGCGGGGAAATTATTCGGATTTCCGCAGCCTCCAACACCCACCTGAACGCCCTTGATATGGACAAAGCCTACGGTGACGAGCGCAACCCGCTGATTGAAAAATCAGAATTCATTCTCTCGCTGTTCGAGCAGTTAGTAGGGGCAGGCGGTGTGTCTGCCAAAGAGAAATCTATTCTGGACCGCTGCACCTATGATGTGTACCGGGAGTATATGGCAAACAATTATGAGGGTGCAGCTCCCACGCTGAAAGATCTGTACCATTCCCTCTTAAAGCAGCCGGAGCCGGAAGCCAGAGGGCTGGCGCTTTCCTCCGAGCTGTTTATCACCGGCAGTCTCAACACCTTTGCCCAGCACACCAATGTAGACACCAAAGCCCGCATCATCGCCTATGATATCCGTGAATTGGGCGAACAGCTCATGCCCATCGGGATGTTAGTCACCCTCGATGCGATTTTCAACCGTGTGATCCAAAACTGGAAGAAAGGAAAAACCACATGGGTATTTGCCGATGAGTTTTATCTGCTGTTTCGCTACCAGTACAGCGCCGATTTTTTCTACAAGCTGTGGAAGCGTATCCGAAAATATAACGGCCTTGTGACAGGGCTCACGCAGAATGTCGAGGAGCTGCTCCGTTCCGATACTGCCCGCCTGATGCTGGCAAACTCGGAGTTTTTGCTCCTTCTGAACCAGTCCTCCACCGACCGGGATGAACTGGCAAATCTGCTCCATATCTCGGACACCCAGCTTGGCTACATCACCAATGTATCTGCTGGCTGCGGTCTCATCCGCTGTGCTGGCAACATTGTACCGTTTGAAAACAGCTTCCCCCGCAATACCCGTCTGTACCAGCTGATGACCACCAAGCCGGACGAAGCACTGAGGGGGGTGTAAACCTATACATGAAACAACATCGCAGCAGGGAGCCTCCTTTGGCTCCCTGTATCTTTTTTAGGAGGTATGCCATTGAAAGAAATTAAGACCAAACCGGAAAATGGAAAACCAAGGCTTTTGGATAGTGCCGCCAAAGCCCCAAAAACCGCAATGAAGGATGCATGGCTGAAATCCAAGGAGAAAGCCGTATCGGAATTGAAGGGGACGCCTTTTGCCAGCCAGCAGGGAGAAACCTCCAACGCCCCCGCTAACAGCGCCGGAGATCAAATGCTGTCCGGTATCGAAACCACCGCAAAAAAGAGTGCCAACATTACCTATCGGGGCGGGAAAAAACTGGCGCAGACCACCGCTCGGAAAGTCAAAGAAAAAAGAGAAATTTCCCGTACCCTCTCGGAAGCGAAAAACGCTGGCAGCAAAGCAACGGAGATCACGAAGGATACCGCTTCTAAAATACGGACCAAAAATACCGCTGCCAAGGCGGTCAAAGGAAAACCTCAAAAAGCAGTAAAAACCGCCAGCCGTTCTATGAAAGGTGTGAAGAATAGCGCTAAAGGTATCAAAACTGCCCAGCGCTCGGCAAAGACTGCACAGCAGGCAGCCAAGACAGCGCAGGCCACTGCAAAAGCGGCACAAAAAGCCGCACAGGCCGCCAAGGCTACTGCGAAAGCAACAATTGCAGGAGTTAAAGCGGCGGTCCGTGTAACTATAGCAGCGGTTAAAGCAACCATTGCGGCTGTAAAGGGGTTGATTGCTGCCATCGCTGCCGGAGGTTGGGTAGCTGTAGTGATAATCTTGTTAATTTGTTTGATTGCCCTGATTGTCGGTTCCTGTTTCGGCTTATTTTTCGGTTCGGATTCTACGGGAACCGGCACCAGCGTTACGCAGGCTGTGACAACTTTAAACGGGGAATTTCAGGCACACATTCAAGAAATTGAAGATAGCAATAGCCATAATCGGGTGGAGTTTACTTCAAATGACGGAGTGCTTTCTATCAATTGGGAAGATGTTCTCGCTGTTTTTTCTGCCAAGGTGACCGGTGCGGAAGATGGCACTCAGGTGGCTTCTTTGGATGACACTCAAGTTCAGCAGATGCGGGATATTATGTGGGAGATGAATGCAGTGTCTTCCAGCACCCGTACCGAGAGCCATGAAGTGGAAGTTACCGAAGTAGACGAGGATGGAAAAGAAACTACCCGCACCGAAACGGTAACGGAAACCATTCTGGAAATCTCTCTAACACATAAAACAGCGGAGGAAATGGCGCAGCAGTACAATTTCAATGCAAGGCAGAACGAATACCTTGCCTTAATGTCGGAGCCAGAAAATCAGAATTTGTGGGCAGAACTGCTGGGTGGTTTTAACAGCGGCGGTGGTCAGATCATGAATCCAAATACTGATTGGGAAGGGACCGGGATTTTCCAATGGCCTCTTCCGCAAAGTTATACCATTACCTCATGGTTTGGATACCGTGAGGACCCCTTTACTGGAGAAATTGCCTACCACAGCGGAACCGATATCGGCGCTCCGGGTGGTACACCGATTCTGACAGCGGCAGATGGCACAGTCACCATTGCCAATGCCATCGACACTTGGGGCGGCGGGTATGGATACTATATCAAGATAAACCATAACGATACTTTTGACACCCTGTATGCCCACTGTTCCTCTATCTGCGTGACCGTAGGGCAGGAAGTGAAACAGGGCGAAGTCATCGGTTATGTCGGTACCACCGGCAATTCTACCGGAAACCACCTGCACTTTGAAGTATGGCAGAACGGAGAGCGTACCGATGCGCTTGGATATTTTAAAGCGAAAGAATAAAAATGCTATTCTATTTATAACATCAATTGCGCTGTTCTTGCTTTCATACAGAAATTGTGATAGAATGTAGTTAGTCGTTGCTAACTACATTCTATCACATGACATAATTTCTATTAGAAGGGAGGAGAAACTATGTGTTAACAGAATTTTTGAAAAGTATCCGAGGTGAAAAAGCCTTATGGGAAACAATAATAACAGGTGTGGATGTTTGCAATTTTCGTCTTCAAGGCAATACAAAGGATCCATTTATCCCGATATCCTTACAGCCACTTCACTTTGAAGTTTTCTTTTGTTTTGCAGGTCATGTTGTACTCAAACAACAATGGAATCGTGTGGTTGTTGTAAGAAAGCAGGAAATTCTTTTACTATCTGAGGTATCTTCACTGTATTCCGTCGCATGTACAGCGGATTTGGCAGGAATATTGGTATCCGTAGATGCGACTACGGCAAAAGAGAGTTTATATTCCCTATGTCGTATGATGGGAGACTTAAAATTGAATACTTTTGAAGTAAAAAAATATATGGATAAGCAAGATGGATGTGCTGTTATTCATGGTTCATCTTGGGTTTTTTCTACATTTTCTGAAATAGTCAAAATGGAAGACTTTCAAAAAAGCAGATACTGCGTTTGGAAGTCAGTAGAATTGCTATTTCTGCTAAGTACAGGAACATTGTATCCAAAAGATAAAGATAATCTTAAAATAAGTAAGGTAATAAGAGAAGAGATAAATGAGATTTGCAATTATATGGAGATGCATCTGGATGAAAAAATAACGATTGATTATTTGTGTCACAAATTTTATATATCTCCTACTACATTTAAAAAATATTTTCGCAGTATTCGTGGTCAGCCGGTATATACTTGGCTATCACATAAACGTATGGAAAAAGCCGCTGAACTTCTTCGGTGCTCTTCTATGACTGTACTGGACGTTGCACAGGCAATTGGATACGCAAGTTTAAGTCAATTCAATGTAGCTTTTAAAAGGCACTTTAATTGTACACCCAGACAGTATCGAAATAGGTCTGATTCCATTGGTTTTTGTCTGTTTCCAAAAGAATGATTTAGCTAAAGTTGTTATAATAATTAGACAAAATCTATGAAGGAGGGATCTGGTTGAAACAGCACCGTTTTTGGGCATGGGGAGCCGTGATCTGCCTGCTCATGGTAATGATTACAGGATACAAAAGAAAATAACGGAAAGGAAGATTCTATATGAGTTTATACAATAAATTGGCTCTTTTTGTAGGTGGCACACTTTTCGGATCGGTTGGAATTAAACTGCTGTCCAGCAAAGACGCTAAAAAAGCATATGTTCACGCAACAGCCGCAGGACTGCGTATGAAAGATTATGTCATGGAAACGGTAACGACCGTGCAGGAAAACGCATCGGACATTTTAGCTTCTGCCAAAGATCTGAATGAAGAAAGAGCTGCAAAAGAAGCGGAAGAAGCGGCAGCCGCACAACTTGAAACTTCTGAGGAAGAGTAACAGAAAAGAGCCGTTGATACGGCTCTTTTTTTATGAAGGAGAAGCGACAAATGAAGGCAATTATTTTACACGAAAGCAAAGGGCGTATCCGTTTTCGAATCGGTCAGAAAAAAATGACTTTGCAGGAAGCAGATGTGCTGGAAAATTGGTTTCAAAAGAAATCATGGATCACACAAGTAACTGTCCATGAACGCACCGGGTGTGTGATTCTGCAATACTCCGGGTCACGTAAGGAAGTGCTGGCGGCTATCCGTGAGTTTAACTTGCAGGAAGCGCAATCACAAATCACTTTGCCACTGCACAGCAGCCGTGAATTAAACCGTAAATTTCAGGAAAAGCTGGTCGGAAAAGTGGTACTAAAAGCAGCGTCTATGCTCTTTTTGCCGAAACCATTGCAGATCGCACGAATTGTATGGCATATGCTCCCTTTTTTGAAGAGAGGTATCCACTGTCTTTGGAGAGGAAAACTGAAGGTAGATGTGCTGGATGCACTGTCCATAGGAATTTCCGCATTTCGCAAAGATTTCGGAACAGCAGGAACCGTCATGTTTCTGCTGGAACTGGGCGAACTGTTGGAAGAATGGACCAGAAAAAAATCAATGGAAGACCTTGCTCGCTGTATGGCCCTGAATGTGGATCGGGTATGGCTGAAGACACCGGAATCAGAAATTCTGACAGCAGTATCAGATATCCGCCCAGGTGACAAAATCGTGATTCGTACCGGGAGCATGATTCCTATGGACGGTATCTTAGCCGAGGGGGAAGTCACAGTCAATCAGGCTTCTTTGACTGGAGAGTCTGTACCGGTCGTAAAACACCCGGGAAACACCGTGTATGCCGGTACTGTCATAGAAGAAGGCGAGTGCATACTGGAAGTAAAACAAGCTATGGGTTCCAGCCGATATGATCAAATTGTAACCATGATTGAAAAATCCGAACAGATGAAATCGGCAGCTGAAAGCAAAGCGGCTAACCTTGCAGATAAATTGGTTCCGTATACCTTTGCCGGCAGTATCTTGAGCTTTCTGCTGACACGAAATATCCTGCGGGCCTTGTCGGTACTTATGGTGGATTTCTCCTGTGCGTTAAAATTTTCCATGCCGCTGGCGGTGCTTTCTGCCATGCGGGAAGCCGGAAAAGAACATATCACTGTAAAAGGCGGCAAGTTCTTAGAAGCGGTGGCGGCGGCTGATACCATCATATTTGACAAAACAGGTACATTGACACATGCTTGTCCGAAGGTTACGCAGATCATCACTTTCGGAGAACGAAATGAGTCGGATATGCTGCGCCTTGCGGCCTGTTTAGAGGAACATTTTCCCCATTCTATTGCAAACGCCGTAGTACAAGAAGCGCAGTGCAGAGGGTTATCCCATGAAGAATTTCATTCCAAGGTAGAATACATAGTGGCTCATGGTATTGCCAGTACGGTAAATGAGGAACGGGTATTGATCGGAAGTGCGCACTTCATTTTTGAAGATGAGGGAGTAACTGTTCCGCTAAATGAACAGGAGCGATTTGATCGTCTTCCTGAAGAATATTCTCATTTGTATTTGGCGATTGGCAGAGAGCTTGCAGCAGTGATTTGTATTTCCGATCCGCTGCGCAGGGAAGCTAAAGAAGTATTGACTGCGCTGCGTGCTTTGGGAATTCAAAAAACAGTTATGCTGACAGGCGACAGCTATCGGACGGCATCTACGGTTGCAAACCGCTTAGGGGTTGACGCATTCTGCGCTGAGGTTCTTCCTGCGGATAAAGCAAAATTTGTAGCCGATTTGCGCCAAAAAGGACATATTGTTTTAATGGTCGGAGATGGTATCAACGACTCTCCCGCTCTTTCAGAAGCGGATGCGGGAATTGCCATCAGTGACGGCGCAGCAATTGCCAGAGAAATTGCTGATATTACCATTGCGGCGGACAGCCTTTGGGAGCTTGTTAAGCTGCGTCGTATTGCAATGGCTTTGATGGAGAGAATTCACTCAAATTATCGGTTTGTCATCGGATTTAACGGGACGCTGATAGGCTTGGGATTGGCAGGAATTTTACCTCCCGCAGCATCGGCCGCACTGCACAATCTTTCTACGCTTGGCGTCAGCCTGCGTAGTATGAGTGCTCTGCCGGAACCCAAACAGGATAATGACCGCTGTATATAGCCGGACAACCAAAAGAGAGAAACCTTTGTGTAGTTTCTCTCTTTTTATTCATCCATAAAAAATGCAGAAGCACTTGACATTCAGCTTAAGAGCAACTATAATATAGCAGTGATATATAGCACCGCTATATTTTTTAAGGAGGCGTGTACCATAGATGAGAATCTGACAACTTTGGATCAAATCCATGAGGCGGCAAAAGCGGAGTTTTTGCAAAAAGGCTACAAGGACGCTTCCCTGCGGAATATCGTCAAATCTTTGGGCAAGACACTGGGAGCCTTTTACGGTTATTATAAAAGCAAAGAGGAACTTTTTGAGGCTTTGGTGGGCGAACATTATCAATACTTGATTGATCGCTTTAAGGACGCTCAGAAGCAATTTGCCGACCTGCCCCATGAACAGCAGCCGGAAGTGATGGGCGATATATCAGGGGTATGCATGTTTGATATGCTGCATTATGCCTATCAGCATTTAGAGGAATGTAAGCTCATTCTTTGTTGTTCCGAAGGGACCCGCTTTTCTGGGCTGATTGATGAGATGGTGGAAATTGAAGTGGAGGGGACACACGCTTATCAAAGAGTGCTGGCGGAATTAGGCAGCCCCTCCCCGCCGCTT
>ULVR01070198.1_pt1 | contig 14392 bp, 10 predicted proteins | sample 1959601 | NCBI WGS metagenome assembly ULVR01 (sample SAMEA4835791, study PRJEB28245) | human gut metagenome | biome: gut microbiome; material: fecal sample | place: Denmark | collected 2008
TCCGGAATACGCGGGCGGATATACGTGATTTTCAGATTCGGAAAATAAATTGTATACAATAATGTACTTGCTATTTGGGAACAGGTCGGATACAATAGGCGTGACAATTACAAAATGAGAGAACTCGTATCAAAAGGAGAAATCATGAAGAAAAGAAGAAGCGTACTTGCGCTGCTTTTAGTTGCAGCTCTTACTGTTGTACTTGGCGGATGCCAGGATGGCAAGGATGGGAAAGCAGATTCTTCCGATACCACAAGTTCTCAGGTATCAATGGAATCAACCCCGACAGGGGAACCTGTTATGGGAGGTTCCATCACGGTAGGAATTCCTCAGGACATTGAGGATAGTCTTGACCCACACAAATCTGTTGCGGCAGGAACGAAAGAAATCCTATTCAATATTTATGAGGGCCTTGTAAAGCCCGATGAAGAAGGAAATCTGAACGATGCGGTGGCAGAGAGCCATTCGATCTCGGAGGATGGAAAGGTTTATACCTTCAAGCTCCGGAATGGTGTCAAGTTCCACGATGGAACGACCGTCACTGCAGAGGATGTAAAATATTCAATCGAACGCTGTGCGGGTATCAACGGAGACGGAACGCCTCTGGTAGAGGCATTTTCCAATGTAGACAAGGTTGAAATTCCGGACGAGAGCACGATCGACATCTATTTAAAAGAGCCAGACACCGAGTTTCTTGCCTATCTGACGGTGGCGATTGTACCTGAGCATGTGGAAGATCTGGAAGCAGATCCGGTCGGAACAGGCCCGTTCCACTATGTATCACGGTCCCCGCAGGAAAACATTGTCCTTGAAAAATTCAGCGATTACTGGGATACGGAAAATCAGGCGTATCTGGACAAGGTAACATTTCGAATTGTCAAGGACAGCAATGCAGTCGTAACAAACCTAAAATCCGGAACACTGGACATGTATGCACGTCTCAGTTCCACACAGACAGCGCAGCTTGCCGAAGATTCCGATTTTACGATTTATGACGGCGGTATGAACCTAGTACAGGCGCTGTATCTGAACAATACCGTGGAACCGCTCAACAATGTGAAGGTGCGCCAGGCGCTCTGCTATGCAGCAAACCGTCAGGAAGTGCTGGATATGATTGCGGACGGAAAAGGAACGATCATCGGAAGCAGCATGTTCCCGGCATTTGGAAAATATTATGTGCCGGAACTGTCAGAGCGATATAATCAGGATATTGAGAAGGCAAAAGAACTGTTAAAAGAAGCCGGATACCCAGATGGATTTGAGCTTACGATTACAGTGCCGAACAATTATCAGCAGCATATCGATACAGCCCAGGTTCTTGTAGAGCAGCTTAAAGCGATCGGTGTTACTGCCAAAATTCAGCAGGTCGAGTGGGACAGCTGGCTGTCGGATGTATATGCAGACCGGAAGTTCCAGTCCACGGTTGTCGGCGTTGACGCGGCATATCTGAGCGGACGCGCGTTGCTGGAACGGTTTACCTCAACATCATCCAAGAACTTTATCAGCTACAGCAACGAAGAGTATGATAAACTGTATCAGCAGGTTAAGACCAGCACGGATGAAGAGGAGCAGGTTGAGCTTTACAAAAAAATGGAAACACTGCTCTGTGACGATGCGGCAAACCTGTATATCGAGGATATGGCATGCGAGGTTGCACTTCGGAGCGATTTTGCGGGCTACCAGTTCTATCCGCTGTATGTACAGGATATGGCGAAAATTTATAAAGTAAAAGAATAGTTACGAATCATATAAAACTCAGAAATCTGAAAAGAAGGCAGAGGGAAAAAGTAACTCTCATTGAATTGTCAACGCTGCCGGAACGAAATAAAATTTCTGAAAAAATACAGAAAACGACGCAGAACTGCTAAGAATAAGCAGACTGCGCCGTTTTTTTAAATTACAGGAAACTTCATTGGATTTTCCTGTAATTTAAAAAAGCCCTCCGGGCAGGATCGCACTGCCTGCTCTATAGGAAAGTTCATTGAAAAAATCATAGAACGGAGCTTTCAGAAATCGAAGATTCCGGCCACTGTTCTTAGCGTTTCGTGGGGTCCAGATGCTTGTTGCGGTCTTGTACCATGAAAAAATCTACGATATAATTCATCCAGAGGATACTTCGTTTAAGTGTCTTACAGATAGAAAAACAGGATAGCGGGGGATGGAGAAATGTACAAAATAGTAATTGTGGATGATGAGCCGATTCAGTGTAAGGGTTTAAAAAATATTTTAAATAAAATGTATGATTTTCTTGAAATACAGGTATTTGTGGAGGCAGAAGCGGCGCTGAAATATATCGGGGTAGAGGACGTACAAATTGTAATTACAGATATTTGCATGCCTGAAATGGATGGCCTTTCTTTTACGGAAAAAATAAAAGAACGCAACGAGGAAATAAAAGTAATTTTGCTTACAGGCTATGCAGAATTTGAATATGCACAGAAAGCAATAGAGCTTGGGGCGTTTGAGTATCTTTTAAAACCAATGAGTCCGATTAAGCTGCAAAAGGTACTGGAACGAGTGTTTCAGGAAATTGAGAAAGAGCGGAATGCGATCAGGCAACAGGCGGATATAAAGAAAAAACTGGAAGTAACATTGCCGGTATACATGGAAAAGCTACTGAATCTGTGGGTCGATGGAAGATGTACAGAAGAGGAAGAAAAACAAATTCGTGAAATTATTCCATGGGGAGAAGCAGGGTTTGTTCTTATCACCAGAGTACAGGGAATCTATGCCTGGAAAAAGGGAAAAAGCAGTGAAGAGTATGAAAGCATTAAAAAAGAGCTTGGCTTATGGATGCGTGAACGGATCGGGAGAGGATGGCATAGCCTTTCCTTTTTCAGCAATAAATTATCGGAAACAATGGTTACGATTGTGTGCCGGGATAAACAATGGAGGGGATATCCGCAGATTTTAACAAAAAAAGATTTGTGGGAACAGCTACCGGAAGAACTGGATGGTATACGGAGAAGAAATCAATGGTTTATGAGCATCAGCAGCTCTGCGGAAAATTTATTTGAGGAAGTTGAAGGGTGTTATGAGGAAGCAGTATTAAGTATGCGTTTTCATTTCTATTATCCGGAGAGGAAAATTATCTGGGCGGAAAAGTTTTCTGAATGTGCAAAAATCCTGGCATACATAGGACTTCCGGAAGAACATCTGATCAGAGCGGAATTGAAGGAAAAAGGTGGAGACAGTGCGGCTGATGTCATGGGAAGAATCTTGGACAATTTTATAGAAATCGGTTATCCGGATCCGGAGCAGCTGATTAATTGCTGCCAAAGCGTATTGAAGCGGATTGCCCTGATTGAGGATGAAAGTATATGGAAAGAACCAATTCCAACGTACCGTGAATTGTTGGATCGAATTCAACAGTATTTAAAAAAGGTGGAGCCGGTATACGGAAAAAATAAAAAAGAGCGGGAAGAAAAATTTTCTGCCAGGCTGGAGGCCTATATGGAGGAACATTTTGCGGAAGATATTTCTTTGGCCGATATTGCAGAATACTTTAAACTTACGCCGACATACTGCAGTGCCGTAATCAAAGAAAGTACAGGAAATGGTTATTCGCAGAATCTGATTACAATCAGAATGAAACACGCAAGAGAGCTTTTGAAAAATACGGATTTAAAAATTTATGAAATTGCGGTGCAGACGGGATATAAGGATGTGAAATATTTTAATCGGATTTTCAAAAAGGAAACCGGAATTACACCGGCTCAATATCGGGAAAAGATACAGAAAATTGGTGAATAAGTATGGAAAAAATAAAAAAATGGTATCGTAAATTAAATTTACAGAATAAGCTTCGAATTTCATATATTGCTCTGATCCTGATTCCGGTTACCGTTATCTGTGTTGTGTATTATGAGGTTGCATCACAAAGTATCATAGAAATAGCCAAAAATAATATCCTGGAGGGAATGATTAAGAATGTTCAGATCCTGGATCGTGACTTGAAAGGAATACAGGAAAGTGCACAGGGGATGAATCTGAACAATGAGATTTATAAACTATTAGAAGATCTTCCAAAAAGCAGTGATTTCGAAATTCTGCAAAAGGATAAGAAGGCCAGACTGGAACTTCAGAAGGCATTTTCAAATGAATACATTTTGACTGCTAATATTTTCACACCGGAATTTGTGTTTGGAGATAACGGAAATGCGATCATACCGGTTCAAAATTTTTATGAATCAGAAATATACAGGGAAGCAATAAAAAGTGCAGGAAAAATGAAGTGGATTCCGACTTATCATGCAGAAAAAGAATATGGTGTCGACTACAGGATGCAGAAAGTGAATTACTTTTCTCTGATAGAGGAGCTGCAGCCGGTCTATATAGAGCCGGAAAATATCAGTAGCATGAAAAGCATGAAACAAAATATGCACGCAGTTCTGGTACTAAATTTTAATCCGGAATTTATGGACAGTGTGCTGGAGGAAAAAAAATCGATAGAAGGTTCCTTTTTCTGTGTTTCTGACAGAGAAGGAACGATTGTAGCACATACAGACCAGAAGAAAAACGGAAGTAAAGAACAATTACCATGGCTGACCAAAATAACAAAGAACAATGGAAGTATGATTCTGGAATATCAGGGAGAAAAAGTACTCATCTGTTATGCAGTCTCTGAAATAACAGACTGGGTAGTGGTAAATGTAATACCATTAAATTCCTTGTTGAACCATGTTTCTATCATACAGAGATTAACCATTCTGATCTGGATGGTGTTGTTCCTTTTGGCAATGTTTTTTTCGAGAATATTCTCGCGGAGGATTACAAAACCGGTTGAACGACTTGTAAGAGCGATGCAGATGATTGGAGAGGGGAATTTTGAACAGAGACTGCCGGTAAATGGTGAAGACGAAATTCAATATCTGACAGAAAAATATAATGAGATGCGTGACAAAATAGAATGCCTGATTGAAGAAAACTATAAAAGTGAAATACGGAATAAAGAATCAGAAATTATGGCGCTTACACTGCAGCTGAATCCCCATTTTCTGTATAACACATTAAATATTATCAACATGCTTGCACTGGAAAATGGGGATATAGATGCGAGTAATCTGATCATCAGCCTTTCAGATATGCTGCAATACACGTTTCGTAATAAAAAGGAACTTGTTGTCTTTCGGGAAGAGTATCAATGGCTTCAGAATTATCTTACGATTATGCAGATTCGTTATGAAGGAAAATTTGAGGTGAGATATAACATTGACGAAACAGTCAGTGACTGCATGATACCGAAGCTGATTTTACAGCCTTTGGTGGAAAATGCAATCATGCACGGATTTCGGGGTCTGAAAAGAAAGGGCGTTCTGGTTATCTATGCAAAAAAAGAAGATGAAAAAATCTGCATTGGTGTGAAGGATAATGGAGCAGGAATGACGCCTGAGACAATCCGGGAAGCAATGGAACAGACAAGCAACAGAATTGGTCTGGGAAATGTAATACGGAGAATTCAGTTGCTTTATGGAGAAAATGGCAGAGTTGATATTCAGTCGAAAGCAGGGGAGGAGACAGAAATCAGAATTTATTTCCCAATGAAATCGTAAAATAGTCCACCTCCATAAAATGTTAGAATTTTAAAGAACCATCGCTGTCGCTATAATAAGCTTGTAAATAAGAAGCACATAGCTATGTGAGAAGGTTAATCATGGAGGTAACAGTATGAAAAGAAAAGTATTAGCAGTCATGCTTTCGGCAGTAATGGCAATTGGACTGGGTGCATGTGGAAACAGCGGAAAAGATACGTCGGAAAAAACAAAGGATACATCGACAGGAAACGGGGAAGAAATTACTTTACGGTATGCAGGCTGGGGATCGAACTCTGAGAAAAAAACAACACAGAAGGTTATTGACAAATTTGAAGAGGAACACCCGAACATCAAGGTGGAATATCTTCATATTCCAACGGATTATAATACCAAATTGACAACCATGATGGCAGCAGGACAGGAACCGGATGTCGCAATGGTTACAGGTGATACGGCACTGCAGTGGGCAACAGAGGGAAAACTGAAAAATATTCTGGAGATGGCAGAGGGAGACGAGGATTTTAATATTGACGACGTACTGCCGCAGACCGTCTACTGGTGGGACGAAGGAAAAGCCTGTGGAATTAACTCAGCATTGGAAGTATATACCCTGATCTACAACACGGATTCTTTAAAAGAAGCCGGAATCGAGGTTCCAACAAAAGCAGAGGACGCATGGAGCTGGGATGAATTTGTGGAGGTTTTACAGAAACTTACCATTGATCAAAATGGAAAAAATGCGGCAGATCCGGATTTTGATGAAACGAATATCAAACAGTTTGGAATTTATCTTCCAACAGGTGTAGGATCTACCGTTGTGAGCAGCGCAGTGGCAATGTCAGGAGAGAGCTTCTTAAGTGAAGACGGAAAAACTGTGAATCTCGCAGGAACAAAGACGGAAGAAGCAATTCAGAAATTTGCAGATTTGATTAATAAGTATCATGTAGCTCCGAATCCGGCGCAGTCGAAAAACCTTCCGGCAGGATCTGTTGCATTACAGTCACAGAAGACGGCAATGCTCTGGGATGGACAGTGGGATCTGATGGAACTGACAGATAATAAAGTAAATTTCGGCGTTGGAATTTTACCTAAAATGTATGATAAACCAATGACTATTGCACTTGGAGAGCCTATTGTTGCATTTGCATCAACGAAACATCCAAAAGAAGCATGGGAGCTGCAGAAAGCTTTCATGAATCCGGACAATATTGTGGGACTGATTGAAGGCGGCTTATGGATGCCGGTTTTAAAAGACTGGTATGAAAATGAGGATCTGGTCAATCAGTGGGCGACAGGAAATGACGCACATCCGGATGGCTATATTGATGCTGTTGTGAATAATGCATTTGAAAACTGCATGCCGGCATTGAACTATAATATTAAGAACTTCCCCAAAATTATGGATGTTCTGAATCCGGCGCTGGATAAAGTATGGCTGGGTGAAGCATCGGCAGCAGACGCAATCGCAGAAGTGCAGGATAACATGAACGGACAGGTAGACGGAACTTATACAAGACCGGAATAAGAAAGTGAGTGGGAAAATGACAAAGAAGAGGAAAAAAGAAGCCTTTTACGGCGTATTATTTGCAATGCCAATTATATTGGGATTCCTAATATTTGTATTTGCACCTCTGGTCATAAGTCTTGTCATGAGTCTGACGGATTATAATGTGATCAATGCAGAAACGCATTTTATTGGCTGGAACAATTTTAAACATTTGTTTGATGGAACGGATCTGTATTTTGCAAAGTCATTAAAGGTGACAGCATATTATGTTCTGTTAAGTGTTCCGCTACAAATCGTTTTTTCTTTTTGCATAGCACTTATGTTAAACAGTAACATCAAAGGAAAATCTGTTTTCAGAACCATTTTTTACCTTCCGACCATTGTTCCGGCAGTTGCATCATCCATCGTATGGATGATGATGTTCGATCCGGATACGGGATTCCTGAATACGCTGCTCAAAGCAGCAGGGCTTCCCGCCAGCAAATGGATTTACGGGGAAAGTACAGCAATTCCCTCGCTTGCCCTGATGAGTCTGTGGACCGTAGGAGGAACCGTTGTTATTTTTCTTGCCGGTCTTCAGAATGTACCAAAAGAGCTTTATGAAGCGGTAGATGTAGATGGAGGCGGATGGTTCAGCAAATTGAAAGCAGTAACGATCCCAATGGTATCTCCAACTATCTTTTTCAACCTGGTTATGAGTTTTATCTCAAGCTTTCAGGTGTTCAGCCAGGCTTATATCATGACCTCCGGAGGACCGAATAACGCTACATTATTCTATGTATATTATATGTACAGAGAAGCATTCCAGTATGGAAACATTGGAGTTGCATCTGCCCTTGGCTGGATCTTGTTTGTTATCATTCTGGTATTGACAATGCTGGTATTCCGATCATCTGCATTATGGGTATTTTATGATGGTGAGGTGAAGAACAAATGAAAAAGAAAATAAAAATGGCCAAGATAGTATTATATATTTTTCTGATCGTGGGTGCGCTGATATGTCTTTTCCCGTTTTACTGGATGATTCGAAGCTCTTTTATGGATATGGCACAGATTTTTGTAATGCCCCCGATTTTAATTCCAAAGCCATTTGTCACAAGTAACTACAAAGATGCGCTGGAAGTAATGCCATATTTCAGATATTTATTAAATACCGTAATTATTGTGGTTTCCAACGTAGGAGGATCTGTTTTATCTGCATCCTTATGTGCGTTCAGCTTTTCCAGAATGCGCTGGCCGGGAAGAGATAAAATATTTATGGTAATTCTGACAGCACTGATGATGCCGACAATCGTCACAATGATCCCTACTTTTGTTATGTGGTCAGAATTAGGACTTACAAACAGCCTGGTTCCATTGACACTGCCTATTTGGTTTGGTGGTGGAGTTTACAATATTTTTCTGTTTCGACAGTTTTTTATGGGGATTCCAAAGGAGCTGGATGAAGCAGCGCTGATCGACGGAGCTTCCTTTTTTACGATTTACTGGAGAATTACACTTCCTCTTTCAAAATCCGTTATGGTAGTAGTCGCTATCTTTTCCTTTTTGAACAGCTGGAATGATTTTATGGGACCGCTGATTTATCTGAACGATGAATCCAAATATACACTTTCTCTGGGATTGCAGCTATTTCAGGGAAATTACAGTGCACAATGGCATTTGCTCATGGCTGCTGCTATTTTAGTATTGATACCGGCAATTATTGTTTTCTTTCTGGGACAGAAACAGATCATGGAAGGAATTGCAACAACGGGAATTAAAGGATGACAGGCGATATAACAATGCAGAAAAAACAGAACAAAAATATTTCACTGAAAAATGTACAGGTTCAAGACGGATTCTGGAAACCAATGCAGGATCTTATTATTGAGACGGTAATTCCGTATCAGGAAAAAATTCTGAACGATGAAATTCCGGGAGTAGAAAAAAGCCATGCACTGGCCAATTTCCGAATTGCTGCAGGTATGGAAAAAGGTGAATTTTACGGAATGGTTTTCCAGGACAGCGATGTGGCAAAATGGCTGGAGGCAGTTGCATATTCTCTTGTTGTGCATCCGGATGCGGAACTGGAAAAACGGGCAGATGAGGTGATTGAAACCATTGAAAAGGCACAGCAGGAAGACGGATACCTGAATACTTATTTTACAATCAAAGAGCCGGAGCATCGCTGGCAGAATCTGCAGGAGTGCCATGAGCTGTACTGTGCCGGACATATGATGGAGGCTGCCGTGGCCTATTATGATGCTACCGGAAAAGACAAGCTGCTGAAGGTCATGGAACGAATGGCAGATCATATTGATCGAAGATTCGGTCCGGATAAAATAACAGGAATTCCTGGCCATCAGGAGGTAGAAATCGGACTGATGCGCTTATATCATACAACAGGAGAAGAACGATACTGCAATCTGGCAGAATATTTCATTAATGAACGAGGAAAAAATCCAAACTTCTTTTACGAGGAATCCCAGAAACGCGGCTGGACACATTTTGGAATTGATCCGAAGGATACCGTGTATAACCAGAGCTTTGCGACGGTATATGACCAGAAAGAAGCAGTGGGACACAGTGTGCGGGCGGTATATATGTATACTGCAATGGCCGATATTGCAGGCACAACCGGAGACGAGCGCTTATATCAGGCATGTGTTGATTTGTGGAAGAACATGACGGAAAAGAGAATGTATCTGACTGCAGGCATCGGTTCCACAGGAGAGCTGGAGGCGTTTACTAAAGATTACGACCTGCCGAATGATATGGTATATGCGGAAACCTGTGCATCTATTGGACTGATCTTTTTTGCAAAACAGATGCTGGAGCTGGAGGCAAATGGAAAGTACGCAGATGTCATGGAAAGAGCATTTTACAACGGAACAATCAGTGGAATGCAGGCTGATGGAAAACGGTTTTTCTATGTAAATCCGCTGGAAGTAAATCCTGGAATTTCCGGAGTATTGCCAGGATATAAGCATGTACTTCCGGAACGGCCAGGCTGGTATGCATGCGCATGCTGCCCTCCGAACCTGGTACGTCTTATTACTTCTCTTGGAAAATATGTATGGGATGAGACAGATGATACAATTTTTTCCCATATGTTTGTCGGACAAAAGGCTGAACTGGAAAAAGCTGATATCGATGTAGAAAGCAGCTATCCATGGGAAGGAAAAGTTACCTATCATGTTCACAGCAAAAAAGAGGAAGAATATACGCTGGCAATCCACATTCCTGGATATTTAAAAGATATCTGCGTAAAGGTTAATGGCGAGCAGATTGAATGGAAAAAGTTTATGAAGAATGGTTATTTGTATTTGACCAGAAAATGGGGGGAGTCACAGGTAGAAATTCTCTTTGACCTGGAAGTAAGAAAAGTATATGCAAATAAAAATGTAAGAGAAGATGCGGGAAAGGTTGCTTTGATGAGAGGACCGTTTGTATATTGTTTTGAAGGCGTGGATAATGGCAATGATTTGCAGGCAATGTGTATCGACGCTGATACGCAGGCGGAGACGTTTGTGGGCAAAGAAGGTGTCCTCAAAGATAAAGTTTGTATTCATGTGCAGGGATATGAGGATGAAAGGGAAAGCGATGCATTATATTCAGAAGAAAAACCAGATTATCAGCCGCACGAATTAACTGCCATCCCGTACTATTTATGGGGAAACAGAGGCGTGAACCAGATGCGCGTATGGATGCTGGAGAAATAAAGGAGAATTATAGCAGAAGAAATCCGAATCGAAGAAGGAAAATTAAAAGTTGTATTTGAAATTCTGGATAATAAGGTAGTAGAACTGAAACAGTTTGCACTGGCAGGATGTGAGGATGCAAAGCCGGTAAAACGTGGCGGAGAGGATTTCTTCCCGATCACAGAGGTTCAGATCACCGGACGGGGAACCCGCGGGATACATGCCTATAAGCATAATGCAAGTGGAGGATCGCTTGATTTTGCATACCAGAGTCATAAAATCCTGGAAAATGAGAAAGGAAAAGAACTGATCTGATCATTGATACAGCAACAGAGTATGGATTAAAAGGCGAATATCACATGCAGTTTTATCCGGATGTCGCAGCGGTTCAGGTATGGACAGTACTGAAAAATGAAGGAAGCGAAGAGATTGGTCTGGAATATGTGTCTTCTTTTATCTATCAGGGGCTCTGTCAGAATGGAACAAAGCCATACTATGAAAAGACCAGTATCTATACACCGCATAACAGCTGGTATTGCGAGAGTCAGTGGAGAAAAAATGACTGCAGGGAGATCAACCTGAGTGGTATGACTGTCAATGGATTTCATGCGGCTGGATTTGGTATGAACCGATACTGCTATGGGGGATATGGTTCCTGGTCAACCTGTGAGTATCTGCCTATGGGCATCTGTGAGGACACAGAGTGTCAGGAAACTTACTTTTTTCGGATCGAACATTCCGGTCAATGGCTTATTGAGTATGGATCTGCCGTTGGAGAACGGTTATATGCAGCACTATCCGGAGCAACGGAAAGCGAGCATGGATGGTGGAAGAACCTGAAAGCAGGTGGATACGTTCACTACCGTGTCGGCAGGCTTTGGTGTGGCAGCCGGAGGCGTGAATGAGGCAATAGCAGAGCTGACCGAATACAGAAGAAAAATCCGTCGGCAAAACGAAGATGACGAGAAATTAAATATAGTTTTTAATGATTATATGAACTGTCTGATGGGTGATCCAACGGAAGAAAAAGAAAAAGCCATCATTGATAAGGCGGCAGCTATGGGATGTGAGTATTACTGTCTGGATTGCGGCTGGTATGATAAAGGTGCATGGTGGGATCGCGTCGGCGAATGGAAAGAATCTCCAGAACGTTTTCCAAATACATTAAAAGCAGTATGTGATTATGTAAAAGAAAAAGGGATGGTTATGGGTCTGTGGCTGGAGATAGAAGTCATGGGTGTTGCCTGTGAGCTGTCTTATAAACTTCCGGATGACTGGTTCATCTGCCGTCATGGAAAGCGCCATATTGATAACAGGCGGTATCTTCTGGATTTCAGGAATCCGGAGGTATGCAAATACTGTATGGATGTAGTAGACCGTCTGATTGAAGAGTATGGAGTTGGATATTTTAAAGTGGATTACAATGTTACGATGGGATATGGAAGTGACCTGAATTCGGACAGTTGTGCCGATGCCATTCGCGAACATTATCAGTGTCTGTATGAGTGGTATCAGGAGATTTTCCGTAAGTATCCGGATCTGGTGATTGAAAATTGTGGATCCGGCGGACAGCGGATGGATTATGGAATGCTGAAACTGTTGAGCCTGCAGTCTACAAGTGATCAGACGGATTATATCTATAATTCATATATTGCATTCAATGTAGCAAGTGCTGTTGCACCGGAACAGGCAGGCATGTGGGTCTATCCATATGAAGATAATCGTGAGCATGTAATCTACAACATGGTAAATGGCTTGCTGCTCCGCCCATATATGAGCGGTATGGTATGGGATATGGGAGAAGAAAGCCTGGAACTGATGCGGGAAGGTATTTCACTGTACAAAGAGATCCGTAAGGATGTGAAGAAAGGTGTTCCTGTATTTCCGCTTGGATTTACCGATACCAGAGCAGAAGTCCTTTCTTATGGAATAAAAACAGGAGAGAAAACGTATTTGGCTGTGTTTACACCAAAGACAGATCGGGCAGAAATCCCGCTGGCGCAGGCAGGAATTGCTGGAAACAAAGTAAAAGTGCTGTATCCTTCAAATGAAAGCTGTATTTACGGGGTTACAGACGGGAAACTGCAGGTGACTATGCCGCAGACTGCCTGTGCAAGATTGTTTGAGATTCGGAAGTGAGATAAAAGTACCCCTTTTGAAGTAGAATCTCCGAAAATATGTTAGGCTTGACTTTTTTTTCAACACTGCCTACTATAGAAAAAGACAGAAAAAATATAAGGGCTTCGCGGCGATGCGTGAGGCCCTTTTTATCTAAGCTAAAATTTCTGAATGTATTGTTGAAAGAAGGGGAACCCATGACAGATTTTCTGGTAAGATGTTTTGTAAAAGAGTATGAGAACACTGGCAATGCGGATGTGCGGACGAGATATGGTATTTTATCCAGTATGGTAGGAATCTGCTGCAATGTATTGCTGTTTGCCGCCAAGCTGCTGATCGGTGTTGGGATGCATTCTCTGGCGATTATGGCGGATGCGTTCAATAACCTTTCCGATGCGGCATCTTCGGTCATCAGCTTCGTCGGTGTGAAGATGGCAAACAAACCGGCCGACAAAGAGCATCCGTTCGGGCATGGGCGGATCGAGTATATTGCAGCGCTGATCGTTTCGTTTCTGGTTATTGAAGTCGGCTTTACGTTTTTAAAGAGCTCCCTGGAGAAAATCCGCAATCCGGAAGAGATCACATTTCAGATGGTTCCGTTTTTGATTCTGGTGCTCTCGGTTGGTGTAAAGCTGTGGATGGCGCTTTTCAACCGAAAACTGGGAAACCGCATTCAGTCGAAGGTGATGCTGGCAACGTCGGCGGATTCCATGGGCGACGTGATCACGACGAGCGCAACGATCGCTTCTACATTGATCTGCCATTTCCTTTCGGTTAATATCGACGCAATCGCAGGACTTGTTGTGGCGGTACTCGTTATGTGGTCCGGTATTTCCATTGCAAAAGATACATTGGAACCGCTGATTGGGCAGGGCGCGGATCCGGATCTGTATGCACGGATCATGAAAGAGGTTGCTTCCTATGAAGGAATTGTAGGAACCCATGATCTGATTGTCCACAACTACGGGCCTGGCAGAAGTATGGCATCGATCCATGCGGAGGTGCCGCGAGATGTCGATATCGAGGTATCGCATGATATTATCGACCGCATTGAACATGAGGTCGGTGAAAAACTGGGGATTCTGCTGGTCATCCACATGGATCCGGTGGAGATCCACGATGCGACGGTTCTTGCGACAAAGGAGAAGGTAAGAAACGTAATTTCCATTCTCGATCCGGAGCTTTCCTTCCACGATTTCCGTATGATCAACGGGGCGGAGAAAAAGAAGCTGATTTTTGATCTTGAAATCCCGTATTCTTATAAGAAGAAAGACTGTGATCGCGTGATCGGGCAGATCGGGGCGCTGATGAAGGAAATGGATGAGAAGTATGAATGCGTCGTCAACATCGACAAAAAATACGTGGCGGGAGAGTGACAACGGCCGGGTTGAGCCGTCAAATCCCTTCCAAAATGTTCCAAAAGTCAGTTTTTTGAAAAAAATAAAAAAATTTCAAAAAAGGTGTTGACTTTTCTCTTGCGATAGTGTATTATACATTTTGTCGCAAGGCAATGGGCTATCGCCAAACGGTAAGGCAACGGACTCTGACTCCGT
>ULVR01079076.1_pt1 | contig 14336 bp, 14 predicted proteins | sample 1959601 | NCBI WGS metagenome assembly ULVR01 (sample SAMEA4835791, study PRJEB28245) | human gut metagenome | biome: gut microbiome; material: fecal sample | place: Denmark | collected 2008
ACATTGTGCGGAGCCTCTCCTGTCTTATATGCCTCTTTTATATTTCATATGGAAAGATGCAGGCCATTCATGGCGTTACGGTTGTTTATGCACGCAATTCATTCATCGCTTTTATCGCGGCCCTTTTGGCCATCTTACGTGTGAGCGAACGGCCAGACGCAACGTGCTCGAAAAAGCCATCATGCTCTTTTTCCACCGTCCATCGCCAACCAAGCACGTTTTTTTGAGCGACTCGAATACTGAACGAAAATCCTACACGCCCACTACCTGCCACATTCATTCCAAGCTCCCTTTTTCAGGTTTTTTGGGCTGGATGCATACGTACTCATTATTAGCGTTTATGAACGTTTCGCACAGCCTATCAAGATACTGCATATAGTACAGCACTCACATCAAGAGAACTGTACTATATGCGATTTTTCAAGCTGAGCGGAATATTGTTCACTTACTCGCCATCTTTGGCTGTATGATGCGAACCTTTGCGGGGACCGCGCTTGCCGGACACACCCTTTGCGGCATCGGCCACAGCAAAAATGACAACCTTCTCATCCGGGTAGGACTCGCCATTCATGGCGAAATAGGCGATCTGGTCGTCTGCGACCGACGGGAAGGTGAAATACTTCTGCACCGCTACCAGCACATCGGTGGTACGCACGGTCACGGAAGAAGCCTTTCCTGCAGCGTCAGAGTCGACGCCATCGGCCTTGCTTCGCTTGGTCTTGCAGAACTTGATGGCGTTCTCGTCTTTGGCGTCGCATGCCTGGACTGCGATCTTCTTCTGCTTGTCATTCACCAGCAATTTCACGTATGCCGGGCATCCGAGCGCTTCGGTCACGCCTTTGGAAAAGCGAACGGATGATTCCATGACCGTCATGGTCATCTTATTGGTGGTGGTCTTTTCTCCCACTGCTTCAAATCCGTCAAGAACAGACATGCCAACCCCTTGAAAATATAGGATATTAATTACATGCAATATAATACAACAATTCGCATAAATACACCCTTTTTTCACTAATAAAATAGGGGGTATCTCCGCTTTCCGGCAGAAATACCCCCTGTATTTCCAAGAATATAGCAATAATTCATAGACTTCATTGAACAAGTTTTCATTGAGATGAATTCAAGGAAATCATGCACCAATAATGTCGAGAATTACCGCGCCATATTTCAATAGTTGTATTTCACATCATTGGTCATTTTGCCACACGGCGTCTGATCGAGCTTCATATCAGCCGTGGCCTTGTCAGACACGGTCACGTCGAACTCGTACGTCACGCTCTTGCCAGGTGCGATGTACGCCATACTGGAGTTCAATGGCTTGCCGTCCATGGTGGCATTGCTACGGTCACGCACATCACCGGTCACGGCGATTGATCCAATCGAACCACCTGCAGGCGCGTAAATCAGCACACGCTGCGCGGATGTGCCACTCGGCGCCACGGGCACGCCACCAACGCCCTTCTGCTCACCACCGAGAATGTAACTCGTGCAGGTAGCCATTTCCGTGGAAGTCATACGGTTGGTCAGCGTGTACTTCACGTGGTAGGTCTTGTCACCTGTCTTGGTCACTTCGCTGGTACGGTCGATATACCAACCCATCTTCGAAGGATTCTGCTCGCTGATGTAAATGCCCGTTTCCGGATTGGTCTCGCTCTCAGGCGCATTCTTGGCGAGTCCAGCACCTTGGAAGTACTTCGCTTCGTCATCGTGGAACGTGTAGGCGTAGAAGTGGCGGTTCTCGGCCAAATCACCGATGCTTTGCGCCACCTTCATCATCTTGTCCACAGTCATGTTGCCAAAAGCGCCGTCCATCACCGTTTTGGCAATGTACTCGAAGTATTCGTCCTGCTGTGCCACAGGAACGTCCTTGTAGATGGTGTTGAGCATGTATTCGGCGGTGTTCTCGCCGGTAAGCACAGTGCCGTTGGACAAGGTGACTGGTCCGTTGATCTCCACCATTTTCTGGATGAACACCGGATCCACGGAAATCAAACCGTCGATGTTGCAGGCATATTGCGAACGCTGCCATGAAGCGTTGAGCATTTCCGCGTTGCGGGAAACATCCGGCACCGCGAAGGTGTCTCGCACGTCGAAGGAGAAACCCAACGGCCTGTTGAATACCGCATGTTCCTCAGCGGTGCCGTTGTTGCCATTGACGAACTCACCATTCGGGTGGAAGTCCCCCACCGCGATTTTGCCATTATCCGCAGTCATGGTGCCGAGAGAGCCAACCAAGCCGCCGCCGGAACGTGTTTCGGATGTGGTCTGTGCCGCCAGCAAGTATGTGCGGGCACCGTTCTGGCCGAGGAAGGAAGGCAGCATGTGAGTGGCGTTGCTGACCTGTCCAACCAAATCGGCGATATTGTCAAGCTGGTCCTTGCCCTGCTGATAGGCTTTCTTCACCATGCCGATTTTCGGCTCGGCAAGACTGTTATACTGCTTGTTCTGCTGCTGCACCTGCTGGTTGAGCTTGTCGAAGTTACCTTGCGCATCGGCGATTGGCTGCAGATTAAGTTGCCCTTCCGCACCGGAAAGATTGGCCCCGGCAAGCTGTTGCACCGCAGTGGTCAACGATGGCAGTGTCTGCTGTGCAAGATTGTCCACGACTTCCGTCATGCCTTGCACAGTGGCGATGTCACTGCCGACGAACGGCATTTTCGCAGTCACGTTCCATAATGAACCGTGCGCAATCTGCTTGGCCTGCGCCGTCTGCTGCTGAGCCTGCGCGATGGACGCCTGCAACGCGGCGGCATCCTTGAGCTTTGCAGGGTCATTGATTGCGGATAGTGAGGATATGGCTTGCGATTCGTGTGCCTTGACGCTTTTTGCCTGCTTATACAGTTGCATACCAAACACTGCAGCAATGGCAAGTAGCACGATCAGCACCGCAAGTACAATAAGCGTCACATTCCGTGCCGTATGTTTTTCCCGTATTGCTTGAGCATGTTGCCCCATGCTTTGCTCCTCAAATCATTAAGCACTCAATTTGACTATTCCAGCGCATTATTGTGCCACATGGCACCCCTTTTTTCGGCCGCCAAATGAAATTTCCCTCTGTTCCATCACAAGAACAGAGGGAAAATCACAGAAAACCCACTTATTGGCTCAGTACGATCCACGGCCAGTGAAGATTACCATCACGGTTTTGGCAAGAATCGCAAGATCTCCAGCGATGGACCAATTCTCAATGTAGGAGACGTCCAAATATTCGCTTTGCTCCTGTGAAAGATCGGACCGGCCGGACACCTGCCACGGACCGGTGATGCCCGGCTTGACCAGCAGTCGGGCGGAATATAGGGAACCATAGCGGGCCACTTCTTCCGGCAATGCCGGGCGCGGACCGACCAGAGACATATCGCCCTTGAGCACGTTGTAGAACTGCGGGAACTCATCCAAAGAAGTCTTACGGATGAAGTGACCTACCTTGGTGATACGCGGATCATCTTTCATTTTGAAGATGAACCGGTCTTCCTGCCCAGTTTCCTCAGCGAGTTTCTTCTTCAGCTCCTCAGCATTGGTGACCATGGAACGGAATTTATACATTTTGAACGGCTTGCCGTGCAGTCCGATACGGGTCTGAGAGAAGAACACCGGACCGCCATCATCAAGCTTGATGGCGATGGCGACGCCGAGAAGAATCGGAGAGGAAATAATCAGCGCGCACAGTGAGCCGATGATGTCCAGCAAACGCTTGATTACGTTCGCAGCTCCCGTGTACTGCGGCAGGGAAGCCAACAGAACCGGCTGTTCCGTGGTGTTTTGCAGATACAAACGGTGACCGCTCACATCCGCCAGGGAGACCGCCAAGGCAAGTTCCATACCCAGCGACTCCACCGCAAGAGAAAGACCATGCAGCATTTCGGAATCACGCGAAAGCACGTCCGCCACATAGACTTCCTGTACACCAAGGCTTTCGCAAATACGTGGGAATGCCGAGTTGAAAGGAATCACCTTGAGTTTGCTGGAGCCTTCGATATTGGCATCCGGTGTGTATGAGGTAACCACATAAGCGTCTTTTGAAGCTGGATCCGCTTCAATTGGGCATACAGCAACTGGTTCGTACCCCCAATTCATGCAGTTGCGCATGGTCTGCAAGGCTTTGTTGATGCCATCGGAAGATCCGATGACCACCGTTCTGTACTTGCAAGAGCCTTTGCTGCGGTGACGGTGCAACGCTTGACGCATCTGCCAGCGTGCGATGATATCCAAGAAGAAGGCGATGACTGGCGCGATAATCAACGCAGTACGGGGCAATGCAAGTTTGAAAATAAATGCAAGGCTGCAGTATGAGATGATGGTCAGCAACGACGCATTGATGATTTTGGCATACAGCTCATAGCCGTCCGCCATAACATGGCGGTGGTATGTGCCCGCGAATGCCAAGCACAGCAACCAAATCAGGCTGAACAGAATGAGGAAAAGCCAAAACGGCATCACATCGCCGATGGCATCGAAAGCAGCACCGTTGATTACAAGGCTGACGGTCAACGAAAGCAGCATCACTGCCAAATCGATGGCGATCAGGCTGGCGACGAAGGCGAAACGCCACCGGGGAGTCGATTCAGCCTTGCCGCGCCTATGTCCTTCCTTTTCCGCAGGAAACGGGGTATTGGAAAAAGTCATCGGCTCGAACTGCTTTTGCAGACGCTGATTCTGCATGGACGCGTATGCCTGTCGATGCGCATTGGACGAGACGATATGAATCTCTTGAGTCCTCATACCTTGCTCGCCGTTTGGTGCGCCGGATTCACCGGTATTCACGCCTTGCATGTATCTCCCTCCCCTTCAGCTGCATACGGCAAACAATTTACCACAGCCCCCCCCCCGAAATTAAGAGGGACCTATGGGGGTACCATTCGCTATATCCAAATCCTTCTCCGGTATGGCTTATTCGCCAGCAGTACCTGTATCTGAGTTGTCGTTACCGCCGTCCGAACCACCATTGCCGTTGTCGTTCGAATCGCCATTACCACCGTTACCGCCGGTTGAACCACCGTTGCCGTTCGAATCGCCATTACCACCGGTCGAACCGCCATTACCGTCGTTAGAACCGCCGTTACCGCCGGTCGAACCACCGTTACCGTTGCCGGTCGAATCGCCATTACCACCGGTTGAGCCACCATTGTTATTGCCACCGGTCGAACCACCACCGTTCACACCGTTTCCAGAGCCCGGACCAAATTGCCACGTATATGTGTAGCGCCGGTTCGTAGTGCCGTTATTGGTATTCGAATTGGTATTCGACTGGGCATTAGCAGCAGTTTGCTCCGCCACAGACTTGTTCACGCCGTCAGAAGTCGAGGAAATCACCTTCGAAGCGTTCTGCATGGCCGCAACATCGGTGCTTTTGCCATCGAGGAGTTTCTGGGCAGCGTCAATCGCCTTGGCAAGCGCGTCACGTGTCGACTCGTCCGCAACCTGGCCCGCAGAACCGTCAAGCAACGTCTTTGCGTCAGCAATGGCCTTTTGCAATGCGGCAGTCGTCTTATTCACTTCCAAAGCTCGCTTGCTGGCGTCCACAGCTGTGGCTGCTGCGGTAACGGCCTTGGTCTGTTCTTTGATATTGCTGATCTGCTTGCTCATGCTACGGGCGTGCGCACGCAGTGTGGTTTCGGACAGCAACACCGAACATCCACCGACCGTCTTGAGGTTTTGCGCCTTGGTCACGGCCTGAGCGAGTTGGTCGATTGTGGCGGCATCCGCCACCTGGTTTGCCGCAGTGCCCTGCAGACTGGTTGCCTGTTCGATGGCGTTTTGCAGTTTTTCGTTGGCTTTGGAGTATTTGGATTTCGCCTTCTCACATACCGCCACTGCCGCACGCTGTTCTTTCGAATTGATACGATTGCGTACCACGATGACACCGGCAATAGCAACCGCCACTGCCGCAATCGCAGCGACAATGGCAATAATCTTTCGCTTGTCCGCAGACGGCTCTTTCGGTGCGACCGGAATGGTTTTCAGCGGATCATGTTCCGGATCTTCCGCGGCCAGCTCCTCTAGGTCGGTTATGCCATCCGAAGTGTCAAAGGCCTGAGTCACTTCGGCGTCCTGTTCATCTGTCGAAGAGACGAGGGGTGGCAAAGTGGCGGTTTCCTCGGCATCGGCTGGTGCAACCGCATTATCGAAATCGATGGTGTCGAGCGGCATACTGGGTATATCCGCGATTGTTGGCGCAGCCGAAACCGGCTGTTCCGTTTGCGCAGGTACGGAGGAAGCGATGGCGCGGGGCTCAGCAAGCGAAGTCTCATCCGCACCATCGGCTTCTTCCGAATCGGTAGGCTGCAATTTGGGGAAGGTCAGCGGAGGAATATCCCAGCTGGTGTCCACCACATCCCGAGATATGCTGGACAAAATACCGTTCATAGACTGGGAATCATCGTTCTCAGTTGCCATACACCCCTCATTCCGTGAAGAAGGAAAACGTCAAATCCTCTTCTTCTTGCCGTTTGCACGATGGCTGCTACGCGGAGCACCATCTTCATAGTAGTAGTAATAGTTGGAGTGGGAGTTGACCTTCTTCGGATCTGCACGGTTGAAGATGAAGCCAAGCACCGGCACCTGCGCGGTGGCGAGCGTGTCGACCGCCTCCTGCAGGGACTTCTTCTCGCACACGTTGCGGCTGACCACCAGCAGAAGGCCCTTGGCCCAACGGCCGAATACCGCGCCATCGTTGGACACCGTCAACGGAGCGGTATCAATAATCACGTAATCGTATTGGGTGAGCGCCTGCTCCACCATGAGCTTCATGGTTTCGGAACTCAGCAGCACGCCAGCGTTCGCCGGCCTCTTGCCGCCAGGCAGAATGTGCAGGTTCGGCTTCCAGTAGCTCTGCACCACGTCCTTCGGGCCCATCTGTCCCGACAGCACGTGCGCCAGACCGGCAGCACCTTCAATGCCCAAGTGGTGAGCGACGGACGGGTGGCGAAGATCAGCATCGATAAGCAGTACTTTCGCACCATCTTCAGCAAGGGCCACCGCAGTATTAATGGACATGGTGGTCTTGCCTTCGGACGGCTGCGCAGACGTGATGACAAGCAGCTGGCCCACGCCTTCGGTGCGGTCGGTCTGCAGGAAGTCGATATTCGTGTGAATACGGCGGAATTCCTCGGCAATAGCGCCGTTAGGCTGGCTCACCAGCACCGGACGCTTATCATCAAGCGAAGCATCCATCGGAACGGAGCCCAAAGAGGATGCTCGGACGATGCCGCGCACATCGGAAGTCTCTTCGACCTTAGTGTTGAGGAGATCCTTGATGAGTGCGGCGAACACGCCGATGATGATGCCGAGCACCACACCGACAGCCAAATACAGGGCAGTCTTCGGCGAAGACTTAGACGTCGGGACCTGTGCCTTCTGCACGATGGAAAGCTTCACCGGGGACTTATCTCCGGAGTACAGGTCGCTTTCAATGACGTTCTTCAGCGATTCGGCAACGGAATTGGCGATGTCCGCGGCCTGCTTCGGATCTCCATCCACCACGGCAATGTTCACGAATGCGGTGTTGGTCGGATTGGTGACGGTGACCTGGCCGGCAAGATCCGTCACGGTTTCATCCAAGCCAAGATCATCAATAACCGGCTTGAGCACCTTCGAAGTGGTGGCAAGCGTCGGATATGAGGTGATTCGGTTGGAAATGTAGCTGCCACCAGCGGACTGCTGGTTAATGTCGACACCATTTTGAGAAGCATTGTAAGTAGCCATGGTCTGAGCCGTAGCCGTATACTTCGCCGGAGCGAGGAAGGTATAAGCGCTCACGCCTGCCACCACCACCACGAATGCGATAATCGCGGTGACCAGATGCTTACGAATGATTTTGAGCAGATCCATCAGAGTGATGCCGTCATCCGCTTCCTCAACTACCCCTTGCGGTGCGGTAGGCTGCTGCACATTAGCGTTCTCTACAGAAGTCACTGAACTTCCCCATCTCACGTTAACAATATCTTTTCCAAGAATAATCCCCCCCCGAACTATTCCTCATCCCTTCATACATTGAACACATTTTTTGGGAGCTCAAACAGATGGGGCTGTGAAATAAGGAACATTCCCTGTCGATATCGTGCGCGTACGAGACTTATTGGCAATATTCTGTGGCCGATTTTGGCGGCCTATTTCTGGCGACAAGAAAAAGTACCACCGGCCGACCGTGCCAAGTGAACAAGGCCGCCAACACCTGCTGTTAGCCTTTCCTACGCCCAACTTAAGGCGATTTGGGAGAACGACAAGGCAAGCTGGAAGAATACGCTGTCCCGCCAGCAAGGCGTGTACATAATAACCAATACCGATAATGGGAAACTGTATGTGGGAAGCGCCACCGGAAGGAACGGCATATATCAGCGGTGGAAAAACTACATAGATAATGGCCACGGCGGCAATACAGAACTAAGCAAACTTGTGGAGCAGCAGGAGAAGCGTACGTAGAGACGCATTTCCGTTACACGCTTTTGGAACATTACGATTCCACCGTGCCCAAAAACGTCGTCCTCGCCCGAGAAGCCTATTGGAAGCAGGCACTGGACACCCGCAAACACGGATACAACGATAATTAGGCCTTGCCAGATATAGATACCCCAAGAATTTCCTCAAATCATTGGTAGTGACCGGTACAGGCTTTCATCATCATTCCGCCACGCCCTGAAAGTGACGGAATGTATGTGCCCAGCTCCCCATTTCGCTTATATGTGGCAGATTTCAAGAGATGGAAACTCCCATTTCGCCTATACGCGGCAGATTCCGAGAGATGGAAACTCCCATTTCGCCTATATATGGCAGGTCATAACGGGCAAAAGCCACTTTGGGGGTACATTTTCCACAGTTAAAGGGTATATCTCTGCCGATTACCTGCCACAGATAAGCGAAATGACATTTTCGCGCCGCCCAAATCCGCCACTCATAAGGCAGATGACCCTCTTCACCGCCAGTCGAAGCGCCGCCCATTGGAACGTCTCCAGTCAAAACACTCCTCGTCGAAGTGCCGCTCATCGACGCAATCCATAAGAAGCACCGTCAGTCAAAGTGCCATCAGGGCGCTGCCTCAATGAGGCAGCACCCCTAATACACCATCAGTCTCGAGGAATCAGCTCTTTTGGTTGGGGACGAGCATGATCTCGCCGTCGGCTATACCCTTGAGGTGTTGGCCGTACGGGCTCTTGCCGTAACGCTCCGCGGACTCCATGAGCTGGTCGCGCGTGATCCAACCGTTCTCGAACGCGATCTCCTCCACGATCGCGATCGGCAGGCCCTGCGCCCGCCACTGAGCCTCTCGCCTCACCGTCCAAACACCAAACTTGCAGCGGACACCATGCCGCAAGAACCTGCCAAGAGATGAGGGCCCACGGAAGGAAACGACGAATTTTGTTGCACGATTCCGATTTTCGGGGCAAATTTCGAATCGTGCAACATTTAGGGACACAGAACGTGCCGAAGCGGCCGGAAGCATGCGTCCATGGCAAGAAAACGCACCCAAGGCCTAGCAACGTATGCTTTGTCATAAAGCAGAACATACGTAACATCCGGATACCATGAGATATAGGGGGATTAACAATCTTCGCTATAAGGTTTCACGAAAGGCATAGTAATGGCCAGAGATTCTCGGAACTACGAAGCTCCCGGAAAGTTCTCCAATGTTTACAGCTTTCGGCTTGTCTGTATCCAAGTCTGCAACACATCTACATTTTGCAAGCCCATCTCGCAGCATACATAACCAATATAATCAGGGATATCCTTTTCCAAATTTACGAGTAAAGATTCAAGCTGCTGTAGGAATTCCAAATACCGTTTCTTGTCCGTGACCAGCCTCAAATCCTTAACAAGCTGGAATACAGTGATGTTCCTATCATGAGGATGTGCACAATACAATCGCTCATCATGAGCACATATATTTCGAAAATCCTTTATTCTCCGGTATATCTTGTCAAGCTGTATAGAAGTAATCTCTTCCCCATGACGGTGAGAATCCTTATATAAAGCAGTAAAGCTACGCGCAATATTTCCACGGACAACGCTACCCTGCGCCTGGAAAAACCAATAAATCTGACCAATAGTGAGATCATTACACAATACCCAAAGCGGCACTTCCCCCTCATATTCCTCGAGACAATGCCGAAGATATTCTTTCCTATCAGGGAATCTAGGATTTCTGTTTAAAGAGATGATTTTCTCTAACTTTGGAATAAGTAATACAGCTTTGTCGTGCGCTTTGCCTGTTTCCGCATAATTTGCGATATTCAGATAAGGATTTTTCTCATTTGCATTCTCTTTGGTGAATTCGTATGAGCATATTGTCTTCAGAATAGCTTCTGACAACGTAGTCATACGAAACAACAAGAATCGCAAGTTCCTATCAAAAACGAAAAGAGCATACAAGTCATTGAACGACGTGCCGGTAAGATATCGGTCTTCATGTGTTCTTTTTCCGGCTTCTTTATCGAAAAAAGGATCCTTGTACCCGTTAACAACCGAATAATAGCCTTCACGTTCCAAAATCCACGGAGTGCGCATGTCAGTCTGCAGACCACGCCTGTTAAGCTGCTGCACTTGGCTTTCTACTGCCATAAATGGTCTATACATAACGCCTCCCTAATGCACGAAAACCGTTCCCTATCTAGGGAACGGTTTTCGCGAACTAGACAACGCCTAGCTTTATCGCATCTGGTAAATCTACTCATGAATATCAGCAATGTCAATTCAGCGTGTCTCAACAGGATTTCCGTTCTGGAGAAAGCGCAGTGCATCTCACACTAACGGATTCCTGCTATGCAGGCTATTGCAGAGACATTGAAAGATGGAGAGCCGGAACACCCGGAAACAGACCCTGCGTCAGCTCTTTTGGTTGGGGACGAGCATGATCTCACCGTCGGCTATGCCCTTGAGATGCTGGCCGTAGGGGCTCTTGCCGTAACGCTCGGCGGACTCCATGAGCTGGCCGCGCATGATCCAACCGTTCTCGAAAGCGATCTCCTCCACGATCGCGATCGGCAGGCCCTGCGCACGCCACTGAGCCTCTTGCCCCACCGTCCAAACACCAAGCTTATGGCGGACACCATGCCGAGAAAACCTGCCAAGAGATAAAAGATCCCGGAAGGAAACGACGAATTTTGTTGCACGATCCCGATTTTCGGGGCAAATTTCGAATCGTGCGACATTTTTCCTGCCGAAATGCGGTTTTCCCACCTATTCCATACCCCCGAACCGGCTTTTCCGACACTTCCACGCGACTACGGGGGTGTGTGATGTAGCACGATTCCAAAAAACGGCCGAAAAATGGAATCGTGCGACATTTACGGAGTGCAGAACGTGCCGAAACAGACGAAACCATGTGACCATGGCAAGGAAAACGCATTCCAGGTTCCACTTTTCATACATTTCGACGACCCGGGCCTCCCTATCGGGAATAGGGACCAAGAGTCCCGGAAACATCACCATTTCGTATATGTCAGCAAAGAACAACTGACTTTCTACATATTTTGCTTTCAACTGCCCAAACACGCGACTAGACTACTTGAATTCAATATGCTGAAAAGACTTGAATATCTGCACGTAGTCAATGCGCATATTCCCGCACAAGGAGAATGATTCAAAATGACGGAAACCATTGCATCACTTATCGGAGCCATTGTTGGAGCAATCATCACTACATCATTCTGGTTTGTTCAGCACCGCATTGAGCAAAAAGACGTTCTCAATAACGAACGAAGGCAAGACAAAAGAGAACTCGTTAAAAATATCATGCGCAACAGGATGGATCAACGAGCACTCTGCGTTGAACTTAACCAAATTCCGCTTACTTTTTACGATGATCCACAGGCCAAAGAACTTTATAGAAAACTTCTGGAGCCACATGACGTTGCTACAAGGGATACGATTTTGGCAGATCTGGTGAATCATCTGGCTGAAACAATGAATTTCGATGGTGAAATTCGTCCTTCGGATTTCAGCAGAGGACTATACGTCGAATGACATATAACGAAAATAATTCCTGAGCATTATGCGCAAGACTCGAATAATGCCCGTGTCTTACCGCACGTTCCCGATACACTGGTTAGTAGAGCAATATATCACGTTCCTTGGGACCGAACATACGAAAAAACTTTCGCTTAGTTCCCAAGGAAAAATTCGCAGTCCTTTATCGAGGCTAAAGTTCTTTAATTAAATCCCGATAAGCTGATGCTGTAATTGATATTACATACCAAACCCAACCAGCTAAATGAGCAATGAGAAATATCACTAAAGCTGAAAACCACACGGGGAAGATACCCTTTTTATCACACAACCTAAGTGATGAGGCTAGTCCAATTACTAATGTTATGATCAAGGACAAGGCGGATGCATAGACAACTGAATAAAACATCTGGTCAATCATCTCTATAACTGCCGTTTTCTCCATTAGAGGACTAGATGCTTCTGACGCTCGTCTATGTTTTGCATCAGAATATGCCATTCGCAATTGGAAAACAAATATTGCATGAGCAAAAAGCAACCCACCAAGAACTCCAACTCCTGACACAATAATGTCAGCATTGCCCACTTGCATCTTACGTACGAAAGAAAGCACCGAACAACCTATTGGAATCAATAAGACAATAACAATTGCCAGCAAATCAGGGTGACGTTGTTTCCTTCCTTTTGGGACAAGCATATTCAAACATTGTCTAAAAACTCCCATTTCCCCTCACAATATTTGCGAAGTATTCCACCTAAATTTAAGAGAATCTTCTGACCATTCACTTTGTTCATATGCAGTAGACCATTCCAAGCCAAGACACTTATAACGACTCGCTACCAATTCTGCTGCTCTCTGCTGAAAGGCATCATCCCCGAGAGGTAAATCGCCTTTCTCAGTAAGAACTTCTCGGAAAACTGGCGCACCAACTTTGCCGAGTTCTATAGTCTTCGTTCTCCCTTCATGTTCAAGCGTAATAGTGCATTTCTTATCCAACGAATCAGACTCTTTATCTTCAGACTCTTTATCTTCAGACGTTTTGTCTGGCGAATCAGACACTTCAAAAAGCTCAACGACATCAATCTGTCTGTTGAGAATCTTCTTTTTAATCCAAGGTTCGAATTTGTGCTCCCCTTTAGGAGGGGTAAGCGTTTGACTCAAATTTGCAATAATAGGTTTGTCCTCGAGACCAGCGCGATGTGACAAGCTCTTCTTATAAGCAACCACATTAATCTTGACTAAATCGCTGACTTGTGCCCAATCATCAGCCTCATAAATATTGCTTGACTGATACGTATATGAATCATCATATTGTTTCATTGCTGCAACAAAACTATTAAGCAAGAAATAGCCTTTGGAGTCTCCGACTTTTTCAACAGCGAATATAGCCATGGGCGCCGATGGCGGCTGATACATGACCACCCTGCTACTGATAGTCATGGAATCCGTATACGCCTTTGGATATTTCATAGCACCAGTTTCTACATCATAAACTTTTCCATCATCCCCAAATGCGCCAGATTCGATTGTCACACATACAGAACTACCCGCACATTTGACACTGGTAACCCGCATATAAAGATCAGATTCATCACTCTTCAGCCCACTCTCGGGGATGCTCATGATGAACGCATGAAAGTGTTCCAGTAAAGATCGTCCTTGAATGGTGGGGCAACCGGCTTGCTCGCTTGATCTCCGATGCTTTGCTGTCAAACCTTTTAGTTCCAGCGTAGTCTTCTGCATTCACAGTCCCCTTTGCCGAAAAAGAACGATGATATTACTTATCATTCTATGACTTTAACAAGATACACTTTTGACGTTTCAGAAAACTAAACGCACATTATTTCAATATTTCTTAAGCGATTTCCTCATAATTTTAGCGATACAGGTTATTGGTTCTCAGCGGAAATTACACCGTATAGCCGTTAAAACGATAATATACACGGAGTTTACCGTGCCCATACACCCCGAAACGCAACCAGAAAAGCAAGTACCATCAATCCCAACCGCCGGCGCTTGGGAATACCAACACCCCAACAACAAGATATCAAATAGCTAGACCGTTGGTGAGTGCCAAAGTCAGAAAATGCGAAAAAGCCGGGCGCGGACTACGTCATGGCAATTACACGAATTAAAATTAGAATATCGCATATTTTATACAAAAATTAAAGAAAATAACGACAAAACCACCATTCTTCACATACGCAATTACCATAAAACGTGCGGCAAAAAACGACCGACGACAACGGAACAGTGCCACGACCGCACAATCGACGGAAGCGACATGGCAGCATGGCAACACGGAATCGCGACCTATGACACGACTCCGACTACCGCACTTCGAGCGTGGCGAGGAGGGCGCGGTGGTCGGAGCCGGGGATGTATGCGGTTTTGAGGT
>ULVR01048648.1_pt1 | contig 14331 bp, 15 predicted proteins | sample 1959601 | NCBI WGS metagenome assembly ULVR01 (sample SAMEA4835791, study PRJEB28245) | human gut metagenome | biome: gut microbiome; material: fecal sample | place: Denmark | collected 2008
CACTATGCAAAGCAAATTGATAGACTTCATTATTCTGATACAAATGATCTTGTACTCTATATTCTTTGTTATCTTTTAAAAGATTCGATATTTCTTGATCAATCGTTTCATGAATATCTGAAGTTGTAATATTTGAATCCGACATAACTTCTTTATACTTTTCCATCACGGATGTAACTTTAAGTACAATATCATGATTCAATTCTTCCATTTCCACTGGAGTAATATATTGATTTTCCTTTTCTAGCATATGCAAATTCTCCTTAAACACAGGTTCTATTAATTCAATCATTTCGTGTGCTTTACTCTGAATATTCACTAAAATAGATTTCAATTCACTGTAATCCTTGTTAGCATAACTCGCGATATAGCCAAATGAATATTCAGAAGTATCAATTCCAAAATGATCACAAATAACAAAAGCCAACGATTCTGCTTCAATTTCTCGTTGGCTTTGATTTTTATCTGTTTCTTTATGAAGTATGCTGTGAGCATATTCATGTATTAATGTTTTTGCGGTTTGTAAATCCTCTAAATCCTTATTAATGACAACCTTATCTTTCCTTGGCGAATAATATCCTTTAGCTCCAGTCATAAAACTAAGATCTTCAGTTTCTGTTTTAAATTCAATTGGTATTGTACATACGGACTGAATAGTTTGAATAATTGCTTTCACTTCATTACTAGAACCTGTCAAATCATGCACTAAAGATGGAAGAGGATCTCCTGAAGTTTGTGAAATATCAAAGACAGTCGTTGTCTTAAAATGAGTCAGATTAACTACACGCATTTCCTGGACTAGATTTCCAGACTCATCTAAAATCACATTCCCATTCTCATCATGTTTATTCATTAATCTATCTTCTTTTGTTGTAACTGGAGCTAGAATCATCAATCCTTTTTCGCCCTTATTTACATGACGATTAAAATTTGTCTGCCAGGCACGATAACCAGCTACTAAACTAGCCTCCGGCTTCTGTGACAATATTAATAAAGTGTTATTCAAGGAATAACTATGAAACTTACTTAAACAGGATAGATACTGTTTAAAAGATTCAGAAGAATAAACATCCTTTACTCCTTGCTCAATCATTGAAAAAGCCTGTTTTGTTTTCTCATCTTTTGATTTATATTCAGGCATCTCATCATCCTTTCTAAAAATGGGCAAAAGAAAAACATTGCTAAATATGCAATGTTTATTGTAAATAATTATGTTTCACTACTTGCTTCTTCGATATATTTCTTTAAAGATTTACAATTGTAAGTTGTCCTACCAGAAGGACAACCTGGCATTTCTATAATTTTTTTTGCAAAGTCATTATCTGGATGATTATACATCGCATCAACATAGGCATATAAAGATATAAATAAATGCCAGCGAGGATCAATTAATTTATCTCCATCACTCTCTACAAATGGATTAAGCGTATCAATTTTTACTTCTATATCCTCTTCATCAATACGAAAAATGTATTTTTTATGGTCTTTTAAACCTTCTAAATATTTATAAAAGAACCAATCTGCATGCGGTTCAGATGAACCTTGTTTATATAACTCGAAAACTCTTCCCAATAATTGATATGGATTATTACAACTACTCTCTTTTTTTAATAGCTTGAGAGTTTCTGTACATTCCTCTAAATTCTTTAATGGGTTTTGTAATTTTTTTATCAGTTCTTTATCTTTTTCGTTAAATTGTTTCTTCATTCATTTCACCACCCATTCGATCATAATCCGTAGAGTACTAAATTAATCCTAAAAGACAGCTATCTTCTAATTTTGCAGAATGATTGTATTTTTCAATTAAATTTTCAACAATTACTCTGTTTCCGTTACTTATAGCAGGACTTAATGTAATTTCCATTTCATTAAAGGATTCATCTGATATTGTCATATCATAATAAGGAAATGATTGCTTTTCTAAACCTAATCTCATTTTATTAGCTATTAATTGAAAATCTTGTATAGATTTAGCAACTGGTTGGTTTAAATTTAAAGGAATTATATTTAAAATATATCTCCATTCATTTTGGAATTTCCAATGAATATTTTTATATTTTCCAATCAATCCTATTTCAAGTGTAAAAGAGTCAGCATTATCGTTTAATATGTGGGGGTAAAGTTTGTTTTTATCACTTGTATATTCAACTTTATATAGTAGATCATCTTTCATTATTTGTGCTGAATAAAAGCCCTTGTCGAACATCTCCACAAATGGAATGTTTGTGTATACAGGAAGAGAATCATCACTTTCGCTTGTAGCGTTGAATTGAAATTTTTCTAAATCTTTAGCATAGTTTTTATAAGTTTTAAAAGGATTTTTTCGCAACTTTATACGCACGCCTTGATTTAAAGAGGCATACATATTCCACATTGGAATACTTTCTGCTGAATCGTCTGTCCAAGAACTAATATAACAAAATTGTCCTATATTGTTTATATCTGCTGTCTGTTGTTCTTGTAAATCATCCATTTTATCTAAAGAATTAAATCGAATTGTTCGATTTTTTAGTATTAATGCTAAAGTCTCAATATTTGTATAATGATATAAATATTTTAATTCATTCATAGTATCCTCCAAATTAAATTATCTAAATAAAGAATACCATGTTTATATTAACTTTTCATGAATTTATGATTTTGAATCTATTTGTTTGGCAAGTACTACAATCCTTTTATTGTTATCTCTTGTATCACAAGTAACCAATGTCGTTAATCGATCATCTTTATTTACTGAAACACCAGTTTTATACAATCCTCTATTAATAGAATCTGATATAAATGCATTAAATGAGTTTGTTGAATCCCATTCTGTTTGAGTAAATTCTAAAGAGCCATTTAAATCATTCAAATCAATATTCATTACTCCAAAGATCTGATAAGTTCTTGTTTCATTTTCTGTAATGAATTTAAATGTATCATGCTTTATATAATAGTTCTGATCTATATAACTCATCAAAGGTGTAAAAATAATGTTATCCCATTTACTAGAATGACCATAGATTACAACATTTTTTGAATCTATATTTCCATCTGCGGATACAAATGGTATTCCGGCATTGGCATATTCTTTGTTGATATTTTTACGAACATAATAATCATTATCTGGAGCTTGTACTACCGGCTCATAAATAATTCGATCATCAAATTCTAAAATACCGACAACATCTTTATTTGTTTGTTTCAACAAAGATAAAGAAAGCTCCTTTTCAGAAGCTTCCTCATTCTCTTTATTTAATTCTTTTTTAGTCGTTTTTGTTTCTACATAATAATCCGAATAATCATAAGATTTCTTTGCAGTAACCTGATTGTAGATAACACCACTAATCAATCCCACTACAACTAACGCAGCTGCTATTTTTATTTTTTTATGTTTCATACTATTTATACCCCTGTATTTGGAACAACAATACGTGCATTTTCAAAATAATAGATAATTGTATCGGTTTCCTCATCTGCCTCTACTTTATAAGTCTTAGACTTATCAGCTAACTGATAAGAAGTAGGTGCTTTAATTTCTTTGAACTCATATTCATGCCCATAAATAGCATCCGCTAATACAGCTTTTCCATCTTTTACAACATGCTTTGTTACGTTGTCATCTCCAACTTTTCTTGAGTAATAAGTACCATCATCAATATCTAAAACAATCCGTTTGTTTTCATCTGTTTTTACTGTCTTGATAATTTTAGAGAAGTCTTCTTTTTTAGAGATTTCATACTCTTCATCTTTTTCTTCTCCTGTAATCATCAATTGACCACTGGCTAAAGTAGTAACATAAGTATCTGCTGTTTTATCATATACTTCAAAAATCGCTCCATTCAAGAAATGATCATAATGATCCTTATCCACTTTATTGACATCCAATTCTAAACGGCGTTTTTCATTATAAAGATCCATTGAAACTGTTACAGTAGGTTTAGATGTATCTGCATCATAATAGAAAGTAAAGTCATGCTTTTCTTCATCTAATTTGAAACCTACATTTGTTTCCAATTCCTTAACATAGTATTCACCTGTTGGAAGATCCAACTGTTCAATATTCTTGCCATTTTCATCAATTGTTAATGTTCCAACCAATCCATCTGCAGGAATAATCACTTTGTCGTTTAAAGTAATATCATTTTTAGAATATACACCAAAGACAACATCTTTATATGCATCCTTATCTTCATCTTCAAATGTTTTTGTAATCTGTAGATTTAGTTTTTGCCTTTCATTTACATAGGATTGTTTGATTTCAACTACATCAATCATCTGACCAGCATATTCAATATCAAAGTCATATGTGTTTTCATCTAACACAAAACCAGTTTGTGTTGCTGTTTCTTTAATAGAATATTTACCTAATTGAAGTAAAGCTGAAGTTGTTACACCATCCCCTGTTGTAAATGTATCAACTACATCTCCTTTGTGAAACCACACAGTTCCTTCTGGAGTTACAATATCTTCACGTGCTGTAATTTCATAAGTGACACCTGATAAATATTTTTCTTTGTATTCTGGAGTATATAAAGTTCCATAATCCGTTTCAGATTCTTTTGCTCCTGACAACATCTCACCTGTCTTTTCCACATAGACCTGGCCTTTTTGCGTCTTGTTATCAAAGTTCATAAAGATTTCTGTACTAGAACCATCTACATTGATAGGAATTTCTGTGTCTTTTAATACATAGCCATGAGGTGCTTTGATCTCCACTAATTTATATTCACCATACTTTAATGGAGAAGGTAAATGTACAGAACCATCTTCATCCGTTTTAAATACATCTGTAGTTTCTTTTTTAGGATACGTTACTTCCTGTGTTACATAATTACCATCTGCATCTTTAATTTTAAATTCAACTCCGGCTGCCGGAATACGTTTTCCAGTTTCACTGTCCGTTTTGTAGATAGTCAATTCAGCTTTGATTGTATCATTATAGATGTTATAGAAATATGTCTTCTCATTTTGATCAATCTTTACTTCAAAAGGATCCAAAGTATCATAACCTTTTGTTTCATGTTCTTTAACGATATAAGTGCCATATGGAAGATACTCACTAATAGCTCGACCATCTTCATCCGTAGTCAATGTTGATACGACTTTACCTGTCGATTTTAAAATAATATCAAATTTAAATCCTTCACCAGGCTTTTGAACATTACTTTGGAATAATCCATACTTCTCTTTATCAATTGTTTTTGCAATTTCAATACGACCCTTAATAACCTGATCTTTAACTGTTGTAGAGAATGTACTCGGTGTATTATCACCTGAATATTTAAGTTCTACTGTATTACAAGAACTGTTAGTTAAATATCCTTCAGGAGAAGTAACCTCACATACATTTAAAGTTGTTCCCACTGGATATTTTTTAGATTTAGCTTTTGATTCATTTGTCGTGATTGTTTCAAGTACATTTCCACTTGTATCTTTAATCGCAAATGTAGCTCCATTGAAAGTAGCATCTCCTTGAGTCTTAGTACCTGTTTGAGAATCCTGCTTTTCAACTTCGATATCTGCATACATCAAATCAAAATTTAATTTGAAGTTTGGAGAAGGATCTCGCCTTGAGGCTAAATAAATAACTCTTTGATATCCACCTGATCCATAAATAACATTTACATCTCGTGCTGTAAAATTACGTGAAAAAGTGATACTCTTATCATAATTTTCAGATGTGATAGCTACTGTAAGATTGTTTCCATTTACAGAAGCACGAATTCCATTTGAGCTTGTGATTGAATAGTTTGCTAAAGTACCCTTCGTATCCGTTAATGTCACCGGTGTATTTAATCCCATCTTGATTGTTTGATTATTGAATGAAGGTCTACCTTGAGGCTGAGCACGTAAATTGTTGATGACTGCAACCTCATTTGAAATATCATACACTGTTGTTCCATCTGTATAGTAAGGCTGATACCATGTTCCAGTCACTGCCTGCCAAATCATAACCTGAGTTGCGACATAGTATTTTTCTGTTTGATGACCAGAATAGCTGTATCCATAATAATTGATTTCCCAGATATTCTGACGCGTTTGTTCAGATAATTCATCCCATTTTGCAGTATCCTGATGATAATCCAAGCCTTCTGTAAAAAGCTGCATAGGTTCAATACAGAATACTGTCTTATCCCCAACATACAATTGCTGTACATAATCAAATCCATACTGATTGGCAATATGGATCATTGCATAAATACTGCCTGTTCCTGTTGTATCCGTTAATGAGATTCCATCAGACTGAGGCATCAAATCAGGAAATACATCTTCTGCATTTCCAAGTTCTAAAATCGTATCTAAATTATTTTCATCTGTGGTAGTTTCTTCAGCATGTACCGATAGAGTATTCATCAATGAATTGAGAATAACTAATGCTGTTAGAAAGAATTTACTACCTTTCTTCAATATGTTTTTCATATTCTTTTTCCTTTCCTTTAGGTTGTTGCAACAAAAAAGACGAGATTTCTCTCGCCAAAGTATTTATTCAATTGTCATTTATCACATCCTTACTGAATTAAGTTTCCATTGCTCCAAAGGTTCAGTCCGTAATAGGCAATACTATGATCATTTCGATTCACAGGCTGCACTGAATAATTTGTTATTTCGGCATTACCAATGTACATCACTTCATTCATATAGTACTCTCCTGCTGACTCTGCTTCAGACATAGAACCATAAGTTGCATAATAGAAGTTACTATCTAGGATCACATCACAGGAAACATTTTGATTAATACCTCCTGGACATGCATAACTTGGTTGTACTGTTTCTGGTGTAGGTACTGGTTCAGTAACAGTTTCTTTTTTTGAGGTGGTTTGTTGCACTGAATCATTCGTAGTTGAAGAATTGTTATTACCAGAATCAATTACTTTTGTATCAGATTTCTCACTACTCTTTGAAGTATCGTTACTTTGAGTATATTGTTTTTTTGTGCCAGAAGAAATGCTCTCTTTTTTTGAATCACTTTTATTGGCTGTGTTTTCTTCCTTAACCTGAATTTCATTTGTTTTTGATTCCTCTTTGTCAATATCTTCATGTTTACTAACTTTAAATTTCTTCTTTTCCACGCTCGTTGTTTCCTTAGAAGACTTTTCCACAGTAGAAACAGAAACATCTTGATCTGATCTAAACGCTACTCCTGCTCCAATCATCATCACAGTACTAATCACTGAAATAATTAACTTCTTCATTTGATTTACCTCCATTTGTATTTCTTAATAACATCTCTTTATTTAAAAATACTCAATATAAATTCTATTTACCAACATACAAATATTTATTCTTACTAGATAACAAACATTTTTTCTTTTTCGGTAGGTAATAAGATTCTTTCGGTAGGTAGGAGGGGTTTTAGGGGAGGTAAAAGTCACACCTCACCACGCAAAGACAAACTGCCCCTCCAACAGTTTGGAACAATCACAAGTACGAACAAAGCAACTTCTACATTCAATTATCGCTCTTGTTCGCGTGATCTTTTCTTTGCCCAGCTTTCCAGCAAGTGGATCATCAAATCCTTCTTCTTGCCTGGTGTGTAGTCCTTGGGAAAATATTTATCAATTTCCTTCATTTGAAAAGATAGTTTCTCTCTCTGGTTTGGTTTTTCCTCAGAAAGCGTATCTTCAATAAAGTCTGCAGTAAGCTCACCATCATGACTTAATCTCTTGAATTCCTGACATTGAGCTAATGATGGAGTTCTTTGATTTTCAATGATCGCATTCACCAAATCAAATTGTTCTGACTCCGTTAAATATGACAATTCAACAGCTGGGTTAAATGCAATTTTAATCTCATTTTCATTTCGTCCATCCACCATTTCCTGCAATGGTTCAATAAGATAGGTTAAACGTATAAATCTTTGAATCTGTTTTCTACTTTCACCAACATTATCTGCCAGTATATCAATGGACTTGTGGCCAACTTGACCACAAGTTGTCTTCTTATATTCAACACCTAATTCGTCATCTGGAATTTCTTCAATTCGTTTTCCTTGATGTTTCATAGCTTCTAAACGCATCTTATAGGCATAACCTCTTTCACTAGGATAAATGTTTTCACGCTGAATATTTGAATCTACCATCAGAATCGTTGCCTGGTCGTCATCCAAATCTCGTATGATAACATTCATTTCGGTTCTTCCTAGCTGTGACATAGCGAATTTCCGCCTGTGACCAGAAATCATTTCATAAGTTCCATCTGGTTTAGGTCGTACAAGTGCAGGCATCAGCATATCATTTTCTTTGATAGAATCAATCAGCTTCGCCATATCTTCATCCATAGTTACATGAAATGGATGCCCTTCAAAATCTTTAATTTTATTAATTGGGATTGTCATCACCTTTTCGGTATTGGCTTCCTGTCTTTCTTCTTCTGTAGAAAATAAGGAGTCATAGCTTGGCAATCCTAAGTCTAATTTGGGCAAGTTTGCCACCTCCTTTTAAAATAAAGTGAGTTGTATATTCTTTTTAATTACACGATAATTCCATTCTTCAATTGCATGATCTGATGTTGGCTCTGTTTTTGTTCTTTTGGAACATAACGTACAGATAACATACTGACCATAATATCCATTGATTTTTTTACTGTCCCAATCAATGACTAAATGAGCGGTTGAATGACAAAATGGACATCGCTTGATTCTAGGCATCCAGCAATCTAAAAGATTCTACAACCACATTTGTGGAATAATTCTTTTTACCATTTTTCTCATATGAGTTTGTTCGGATATTTCCTTCAATGTGATAAGCTGTATCCTTTTCTCCTTTTCTACAGATAGCATTCGCAATTTCTCCAAATGCGATGCAGTTAACGTAATCCGAATACGAATTATTACCGTCTCTTGTACAGATTAAACAAAACTTCACAAAAGAATTGCCCTTATCATTTTTAGAAACTTCAATATCTCTTGAGAGTTTTCCATTCAATAAAACATAATTGTTTGTCATTTACTTTTTCTCCTATCTATTTAATTCTTCTTTGTGCTTAACTTTTTGATTGTTAATCAATTCCTTTGTAAGATTTGCATAAGCTAAAGCTACTTTAGATTCTTTGGCATATGCATAGATACTCTTGCCGGAAATACTTGCTTCACTTGCTTTTGTGGCTTTTGGAATGATTGTATCAAACACACGAATATTCTTTCCGAAACTTTCTCGAATCGTTTCGATTGTACTCTTCGTTAGATTCGTATTTAAATCCGCAAGTGTCATCACAATACCGGTGATTTTAAGATTACTGTTAATCTTACGTTGAACTTTTCCCACTGTCTGTAATAACTTAGTCATTCCTTTTGCTGGAAGATACTGCGTCTGTACTGGTATCAGTACTTCATCAGCTGCTGATAAAGCATTAACCGTCAACATACCTAATGATGGTGGACAATCAATAAAGATGTAGTCATATTGATTTCTCAATGGCTCAATACAATTACTTAAAGTCTGTTCTCTGTTGATTACACTCACTAGACGCATTTCAAAATCAGCTAATTCAATATTTGCCGGAATTAAATCCACATGTTCTTCATGATGTAAGATTAACGATTCATAATTAATATCATTGTCATTGATATAATCATCAAGCATAGATGAAACAGAGTGTTCCAATGAATCATTGTTTTTCCATCCAAGACAGCTAGTAAGATCGCCCTGAGGATCAAAATCCACAATCAATACATTGCATCCATTACGAGCTAAACCAATGGCCACATTCTCTGTAGTTGTAGTTTTGCCAACACCACCTTTTTGATTCGTGACTGCAATTACTTTACATTTTGGCATAATAAAAACTCCTTTCTCATATGCCAGATTGACCTGGCTATGTAAAAGGAGTTTGTTCATATTGTCCTGGTTTATGTTTCTAATACGCTTATGTTTGACCACTCATCAAATGTTCTTAAAAGATGAATATTAGCTGAGAGCCTATTTTTATTAGCTGGAAGTAGTCAAAATGTTCGAATCACGTCAATTTCTATTAGCTGGAAAATCAGTAAAATTCATCCAATTTCTGACAAGAAAAAAACGATAAAATCAACAGATTCTATCGCAATTTTCATATGGTCATAAAGTGCTAAAAAGCCTTTATTTATGAGCTATATGGTGTCCCTGATAAGATTTGAACTTACGACCTTTCGCTTAGGAGGCGAATGCTCTATCCAACTGAGCTACAGAGACAATTCTCGATTCAATTTTTACTTTTTTTGGCCACTCACTCCTAACTCTTAGGAGGCGAATGCTCTATCCAACTGAGCTACTGGGACATATCATGATTTTAACACAATTCTGTAAAATCAACGATTGTTTTTACATGGTTTTTTTCAAACACCTTTTGATTGTTTGGATTTACTAAACCAATACACTCAATATTTAATGATCGAGCTGTATTGATCGCATACATCGAATCCTCAAATACAATCGCACTTTCTGCAGTTGTATTTAAATCTTTCAATACATACTCATAGATATCCACTTCTCTTTTTGACATCTTCAATTCATCTGCTGAATATACATTCTCCATATATTCCAACATACCAAGTCGATCTAATACTTTTTCAGATAATGCCCTTGTGTTTGATGTTAATACAGCCATCTTTTTATTTTCTGAAGCACACTTCTTTATATAATCCAAAGCACCCTTCTTTGCCTCAATATGATACGCATATTGATTCAAGATATCTTCATTTACTTCATTGAACATCCAAGCCTCATCTTGTTTAGTATGAAATCTTTCTTTAATGTATGTTAAAACTTCCGAAAATTTCATCGTAAAAAAGATTTGACGAGCCTCTTCCATACTCATATACAAATCCATCTTTTTAAATAAACGAATGATGGCATCTTCCCATACGTGCATCGATTCAATTAATGTATCATCTAAATCAAAAAGTATTGTTTCCATATTTCACCTAAATGGTGCGCCTGACAGGTCTCGAACCTGCAACCGCCAGAATCGGAATCTGATACTCTATCCAGTTGAGCTACAGGCGCACTACTTGATAATTATAGCCTAAATTAGTTTCATAATCCATTAAAATGTGGTATAAAAGTTAAGGTATATTTTAGGAGGAGAATATTTTTCATGGCAAAACGAATTATTCAAGTTGAAGAAAAAGTACCCGCAAATCTGCTGATACCATTAAGTATTCAACACATGTTCGCAATGTTTGGAGCCAGTGTATTAGTACCATTCTTATTCGGTATTAACCCAGCTATCGTACTATTCATGAATGGTATCGGAACATTGTTGTTTATTTTTATCACAAAAGGAAAAGCACCAGCCTATTTAGGAAGTAGCTTTGCCTTCATTGCTCCCGCAAATATCATTATCGCAAAATTTGGATATCCATACGCATGTGGTGGATTTGTTGTGGTTGGTTTTTGCGGATGTTTATTGGCAATGATCATCAAGAAATTTGGAACTAAATGGATTGATATCGTACTACCATCTGCCGCGATGGGACCCGTTGTTGCATTAATTGGTCTAGAATTATCTTCATCTGCTGCAAATACAGCTGGAATTCTAGGAGATAACATTGACCCTAAAAACGTGATTGTTTTTGCGGTTACACTTGGTATGGCCGTAATTGGAAGTGTATGCTTCAAAAAATTCTTAAGCGTCATTCCAATCTTAATTGCCGTAGTTACAGGATATTTAACTGCTGTTGCCGTAGGCATTGTAGACTTTACTCCTGTATTAGAAGCAAGCTTTATTTCAATTCCAAACTTCCAAGCACCAAAATTCAGTATGGATGCCATTCTAATGATGCTTCCCGTATTATTAGTTATCGCATCAGAACACATTGGTCACCAAATCGTTACAGGTGAAGTTGTAGGAAGAAACTTAATCAAAGATCCAGGACTACATCGCTCTTTATTTGCAGATAACTTCTCAACAATGATTTCAGGTTTAATTGGATCTGTTCCAACTACAACTTACGGAGAAAACATTGGAGTTATGGCGATTACTGGCGTATACAGCGTACAAGTTATTGCTGGAGCTGCCATCCTATCCATCATCTGTTCATTCATTGGTCCATTATCTGCATTGATTCAAACAATTCCAAATCCAGTTATCGGTGGAATCAGTTTCTTACTATACGGTATGATTGGTACAAGTGGATTAAGAATTCTAGTCGATCAAAAAGTAGATTATGGAAAAAGTGTAAACATGATTTTAACATCCGTTGTGTTCGTTGTTGGACTTAGCGGAGTAACAATTCACTTAGGAAATATTTCCTTATCAGGAATGGTACTTGCTTGTATCACAGGAATGATCATGTCTTTACTATTCTATATCTTTGAAAAATTCCATTTATTAAATGAAGAAGCATAAACTAAAAATTGTCATCATTCACGATGACAATTTTTTTAGTGCTTTGCATCATAATAAATCGATGCTTTTACTTTTTCTGTGTGTTCTTTACCACAAAGCTTTTCTAGAATCGCAAACGCAAACTCAATACTTGCTGCTGCACTTACACCCGTAATGATGTTTCCGTCTGTAACGGCATATTCATATTGATATTCACCACCAAAATCTTCATCCATATCTTTAAAACAAGTATATTTCTTACCTTTTAAGATACCCTCATGACCTAAGATTGTTGGAGAAGCACAAATAGCTGCCAATACTTTATTTTCGGCAAACTCATGAGCTAATTTTAATACTTCTTCATTCTTTTCTAGCTTTTGATAATGTGGACCACCAGGTAAAACTAAACAATCCACATCACTAAAGTCATATTTGTTCATTGGAAACACACTCGAATAGGTTACGCCAAAACGACCTGTAACCTGTTCCTCATTGTTGACACCAATCATATCCACATCAAGTCCACCACGTCTAAGTAAGGCAATTGGACCCATAGCTTCTAATTCTTCAAATCCATTTTCTAACAAAACTGCAACTTTCACGTTCATCACCTCTTAAAATAATTATACAACAGAGTATAATAATTGTGAAAGGTTGTGATTATATGAAAGAAACAAAAACAGAAGCTATCTCATCGGCAATTCTATGCATTTTATCTGGCTTAGTCTTATGCATATTTAACGTCTCCATATTAACAACAATTACGCGAGTTATTGGATGTATCTTTTTAGTCATTGCGATTCTATTTCTATATACATATTTCAAGAAAAGAAATAGTACAACACTAACAACTCTTGTATTAGGCATATTCTTATTGTCTGTAGGCCTATATATGAGTTTTGAACCAAAAAAATTCATTAGTATTTTACCTATGCTTGTAGGAATTCTATTGATTATTAATTCCCTATCTCATTTTCAAAAAGTATTACTCTTAAAAGATAATGGTTTTGAACAATGGAAAGTCAATCTTGCCGGAGCTATCTTTATCTTAGTTGTCGGAATTGTATTACTTATGAAACCCATTCAATCCTTAGACTTTATTTTCTCTTTAACTGGATTCTTCCTTGTACTAAATGGAATTCTTATCTTTTTAGATCAATATTTCATCCAAAAAACGAATTTATAAATCGAAGCACACCCTGCTCATTATTTGTATAGTCGCTAATATATTTAGCGGCTTTTTTTGCCTGTGCACTCCCATTTCTCATCGCAACTCCATATCCACAAGAGGCTAGTAAATTCACATCATTTCCGTTGTCTCCAAAAGCCATTACACAATCTATAGAGGTGTTTTTCTTCCCACAAATGAATTGAATAGCTTCAAGCTTCCCAACATCCTTCTTGCATAATTCAGTTCCGAGTCTTCCAACATCATAAAACCGATATTCTGAATGCTGTTTTAAGATTGATTTTTTTAATTTCAAGATTGGAAGTCCCGCAAAACACACCTTATCATATAAAGGTACCTCTAAAGATATACTCTTCTCAAATTCAGTCTCTCTTAATGCTTTTATATAATGCTCATCAAAGGGAATTGCTGAAGCAAGCTTTTTTAATCCATTCATAAATGATATATCAAACATCGAATAACGACCATTTTGCCAAACATAACTAATCATATGATGTTTCTTTGCTTCTTCTACCAATTCTTTTACTTCGTCTTTTGAGAGTCGCGTAAAGCACTTTATTTTCCCATCTAAAAAATCATGTATTTCTAAACCGTTCGAACTTGCTACAAAACCATTGTATTCTCTTAGTTTTAGTTTTTCGATAACTTCATCCAACTCTTCATAAAACCTTCCAGTCACAATCCCAACTACAATACCTTTTTGTTCAAGTTCAATTATTTTATAAACTGTATCTTTATCAATATGTTTATGTGAATCATATAGTGTTCCGTCTAAATCAAAAACGACAATTTTAACCATTTTTACCTCTTTGCTAGAAAACCTACTAAATATATATTATTATAATAAAAAGAAA
>ULVR01036262.1_pt1 | contig 13988 bp, 12 predicted proteins | sample 1959601 | NCBI WGS metagenome assembly ULVR01 (sample SAMEA4835791, study PRJEB28245) | human gut metagenome | biome: gut microbiome; material: fecal sample | place: Denmark | collected 2008
CGTGGCAACAAAAGTGTCTTCGGTAATATCCTGCTCAATAATGTACTTGCGCAAAATTGCATACTCTTCTTCTGAAAAAAACTTACTGATAGACAGTTCGTTGACAACAGCTTGAATCTGCTCTGCATACGGCTTGATGTTCGCTTCAAGCGCAGCAATCTCATCTTCTTTTGCCGCAATCTCAGCCTTCTTCGCGGCAATCTTCTGGTTGATTTCATCAAGCAACTTCTGCTGGTTAGCCTTACCGGTTGATGTGGTTTCCATTGCAAGCGCCTGAATCGTAACGCTTTGCTGTGCAGTAAGCGTATCAAGCTCACCCTTCAAATCCGCGAGTGCAGCTTGCGTTGCAAGTAACGTGGAAGATGCGGATGCCTGTAACGCTACCAAACCTTTGTAGTATGTTTGGCGATTGAGGACAGTACGTTGCCATGCTTCCCACTTTGCAGCAAGGGCATCAGGAAGGTCACCGTTCGCAATGAAATAGCTAAGGTCGTAAATCCAGTTGGAGCCGATGGGGTTGACCTCTCGGATATCTACATCATCACTACCATACGGTCTGATTGCAGTAACCAATTCATCGGTAACCTCTTCGATATCAAGGCTCTCAACCAAATTATCAAAGTCCAGATAAATGGGGAGTGTCTCTAATTCGATATCGGCGTCATAGACATTGATACTGCGCTCATAAGGGTCAAACACGAACACACAGCGGAACTTGTCTTGGCAGTCGCCATACAGGAAGGACATAAGGTAATCGTCATACCCATCGAATGTACGATAGCGCTGGGCAACAGACGGAGCAACATAGCCCATATGCCAACCATCGGCAACCTCAAGGACTCTACCGATGATAGTGTCCGGGTCGTTATGGTTTGTCTGATTGAAGAATTTGAATGTACTACCGTCATCGCCGTCTTCAAGGAAGAATTTCTTTGTGTCGAGAACTTTTTCCAAAGAGTAGCACTGAACGTGTTTCACATCGGAAATACCATCAGCGCTTGTTGTCGGGTTCATAACAACGTAGATACCATAGTGTTCGGTGTAGATGACCTTATATCCAACAAGCTCGTCATAAATCCAGTTCTTCTCGCCATCAAGGATGGCAGGAACATCGAATGTCATTTCGCTTGGTTCTGCAAACTTGACGGACAGCTTTAGGTTATAGACACCGGGGATAACTCCAATAGTCTCCTCATGCATCGTCTTCAGGACGAGCGTAGGCGTTTCGGGCGTGCCGTTTTTATCAAACGCCAATTTGGAATAATCAAGATACAATCCGCAACACCTCCTTATCCTGCAACATTGTATAAGAACCTGCCAGAGATGGTCAGTACGCCATCACCGGTTACTTTGATATTATTGTCTCCGTGAACCAAGCGGAAGAAGTTGAGATTGAATCCATCGTATAGGTTGTAACCACTTGAGAGCTCTTGAATGATGCCGTTGCTGTTGTTGACGAAAATAGATGCACCGCTTGGAATGCCAGTCAACTTGAACTCTCGGTTGTCATCATTCAGATTTACAAGAGACAAAGTTCTTGTGCCGGATGCAGGTGTGAACGAAATCTCAGGCTTGAGATATTCACGCACCGAGCTTTCGTTGCGGAACAGAATGGTAGTCTCACCGGAAATCGTGTACTGCTTTTCAAACGGGTAGCTATACGCATAGGGGCAATCGCATTGAATGGTCGCCTGAAATGCGACGGGTAACCATCCATGTGAGATGGGGGTCAACTCAGTGACCATGCAGCGAAATTGAAGTTGCTCCATATCCTGTTGCCCGATGGAAAGCCACTTGTACTCTTTGCGTCCAGTCAACCAATAAGCGATATCTTCAAGCTCATACCGGTCGAGCTCGCGCTCGGCACCAAAAACCAACTTGAATTCAAGTGGCTTGCTGTGGTAATTCGTCCCAAAGTAAATTGGCTGAATCCGATTGTTTGTTCTTGTTTCGACGATGGATGCTTTGTTACCAAAGCTCACATCGCTTTGACCTCTGCCACCAATGTCATAGACCATAAGCCCATACATCGCAGAGGACTCTCCGTCAAAAGTAAACTCATAACAGTTAAACATGGTTTACCGCATCCATCTCCTTTCATAAAATATCAGTGGGAGGGAGACAGAAGCTCCCTCCGCACCGTTAACGTTTGATATTCAGTTGTTTGATGACATCATTGGTGAACTGCCGATTGATTTCACGATGTTTCTCAACCGTTTCTTCATTTGCTCCATAAATGATAACATCGCCAAAGGATACGCTGGGTGTCTGTGTGTTATTGATTGGAGCAAAAGCAGAAGCAGCCTTCGTAACATCACCTTGCATCTGACCGAACATACGGCTCATGTCCGTAAGGGTGAGCAACTTGCTAAGCTTGTCCGACAGTGCGGTAGTGAAATCAATAATGCGATAGAGACCGGCTTCTTTCTTCGCATCGAGAACCGCCTCACCCTTTTCGAGGACGGCGAGAATCTCATTTTGCTTTAGAGTCGGCTGGTCGCCTGCGATACCACCAGTGTGGTAAATGTACTTACGATACTTCTCATAAAGAAGTGCACCACCATCCACATACCACGTTCCGTTTTGGCGGTAAGCATTTACGCCGTACTGACCGAGCATTGCGCCAAGGGTCAGATTGCGCTTGTCGAGCCGCGCTTTCTCTTCCTTACTGGCAGTATGGTGCGCTTGGCTAGCCTGAGCTGTTTCATGCGCCTGCGCAGCAATTTCAGAAATGCTATTGCAAGAATTGCTTGCGTTAACAAAAATGGAGTGTGCCATGTTATATGCTGCTTTGGCAGCATTGTCATCCATGTTCTCAAAACACTCTTTTGCAACGCGGGCAAATTCTTCTTCATTACCAGCCATAGCCGCAGCAGCAAGAGCATACGCTTTTGACTCCTCAACGCCCATTTCAATAAGCGCTGCCGTCAAAGCGTTACCAGTATTGATTCGATACTCTGCTACTTCTTTGGCAATCTGACCTTCGCCATCGCCTACGTTTTTGGCAAGCTCAAGTTGTGCTTGCGCACTTTCCATCTTTGCTGTCAGGACAGCCTTATCCGCTTCGAGCTGCGTAATCTGACTATCAATCTGAGCATCCAGTTCAGCCTTTTTGCCAGCAATGAACGAGTTGACGACATCTGCGTTTAACGTGAGCTGTCCGTCTGCCGCGACGGTGGCATTGTTCAGAATTTCAGGATATACAGACGCAAACTCAAGTGCCTTGTCCAAAGACATTGTGAAGCCGTCGGCAACCTGATTCTGCAAATTAGCGAGAGTTTGGAAAGAGTCAGAAACGGAGTTGATTGTGTTAGAAATCCGAGAGAAGTTGTTCAGCGCACTCGTGTAAGCATCGAGGTCACCAGTAATGCTGCCGTACAAGCTGCTATAAATCGCAAGCTTTCCTTGGTTTTCAGCAATCTTTAGGTTGTTCTCTTCGATTACACGGTTATTCTCTTCGATTTCCGCACGGTATTCACGAGCAGCATTTAACCGCTCCGTACCAGCGCCACCATCGCTGCCGTACTGGTCATAGTAATCTTCGCCGCTCTTTGCCTGTTCGTCAAGAAGGCGATTCTTCTCTTCAAGGGCAGCGTTTTGCTCCTTGAGGGATTCAGTCTCCTTCTCAATTTCAGCCATCTGTTCTTGCATCTTGGCATTGGCGTTTTCCATCCAAGCCTCAGTGTTAAGTTTAATAACACCGTTTTCCTCATACAGATAGCTGAGGTAGTCATCGTTGGCAGAGGCAAGTGCCTCGATAGTGTCAGTTGACAAACCTGCACCAGTAGCCATATCTGCCTGAGCTGCATCTAATGCGTCATAGGCGGCTTTTAGTGTTGATACCGTGTCAGTTAATTTTTCGAGCTTTGCTGTATATGGAGTAAATGGGTCTTCCGATGCAGCGGTTTCTGCCGCTTGCGCTAAGAGGTCAGAGAAACCACTATCCGAGAGCCAACCATTGATAAGGTCGGACAACGAATCGCTTCCATCGTCAAAGTTGAACATATCACCAATCGTTTGATTAAGATATGTTCTAAACTTTTCAAGCTCTTCAACCGTTGTCGGGATACCATTCTGAAGAACGTAGGTCGCTGATGTCTCGTCATAGATGGATTGGACATATGTATCAACAGAATCTTTGAGCAATCCGGTCTTTTCAATTACTGCATCATAGATTTCATTGCCAGTTAAGTCTTGCCGGAGCAACTCTGCCTTGAGGTCAAGCAGCGTATAATAGTAGTCAACAACGGCATCCATGTTAGAATGGTCAACATTCCAATCAACCGGTTCTAACACCAACTCTGTTGCAGCTAAACCATAACCAACAGACGAAACCTTTTCACGCAAATAGTCACTGGCAATCTTCTGCGCAGCTTCTTTTGCTTTAACATATTCCTCATCCGTCCACGCATCTTGGATGTTATAAGAAATTTTGGAACCATCCCAACCAGACCAAGTTTCACTTTGAAGTTTCTTCTCGGCAGCCACACGTTTTTCTTTTGCTGCAAGTTGAGCCTCTTCAAGTTCTTTCTTAATGGCACCATCTAATGCCTCGGTATAATCTTTGGTGCCCTGCGTCAAACCCTCCAACGCAACAGCTTTATCTCCAAGAGCACTGGTTACCTTGTCAAGGGCGGTCTTAAAGGATGCTTCTTCGCTTTCAGTAAGGTCTGTGCGATTTGCGTACTTCTCGTACTCAATATATGCAGCCTTCACTGCATCTGCATTTTCAATGGTCGCTTCTGTGCTTGCGATTGTAGACGCAGCTTCTTCAATCCGCTTGGTACGAGCATCCTCGATAGCGTTTTTGATTAAAAGAATTGCGCCTATGGCTGCGGCAATACCAGCGACCGCAATCTGAGCGGTAGACGCTGAAATGCCAAGTGTTTTTAGCGCGACAGATAGGCGAGACGTTCCGGGGATTGCAAGCGCAGTCTGACTATTCATCGCCTTGATAACAGCCGGGAGTTGCTTAAACCCAGTAACAAAGGTTGAAACGGCGGAAGTCACCTTCGCCAGTGCACTGGGGATTGTTGTAACAAGGAAAGTCTTTATGGCATCAGCTTTAATCGTGGCAAGGATACCGACTGTAACATACAAAACGGTATTCAATCCACCAACTTTATCAATCACCTTTGCCAGCACATTAAGTACATCAAGCAGCCCAGTACCAAACTCGATGACCTGCTTTACAAAATCAGAGTCAATGAGGGTCATAGACAGCTCTTCAAACGTTGCCTTGAATTCAGCAATCTTACCGTTGATGCTGTCAAGATATTTTTCGTTTTCTTTCAACGCAGAGCCAGCAGAATTTGCCGCTGTTTTAACGACATCTTCAGCTACGTTGAAGTTCTCAAGCATTGATGAAACAACGTTGGCGTTTCGTTTGCCACCAATCTGTTCCAAAATATTTGCTTGTGTGATATCGGTAAGCTCGCCCCAGACATCCGCCAACTCTTTCATAATCTGATAAGTAGATTTGAAAGTGTTCTCGTCAATCTGAATATCAACCTTACCATTTGTGAGCGCCAGAAGTTCCTCGCGGAGCTCTGACACGCTATTCGCCATACCCTCCGTACTCTCTCCAGCTTCTTCTGCCTCGGTCTTTGCTGCGCGGAGGTACATGGAGACCGTCTTCATTGTCGTACCGACAACGTCAGCATCTTGAACAACACTGTTCGCAGCAGTAATGAGAGCGATACTCTCGTCCAGAGTATTATTACCGGCAGCAAGCGCAGAGGCTGAACGCCGCAACGCCTCGCCAACGCCCTCTGAGGAAATGGCAAAATTGTTACCGACCTCGTTGAATTTATCAACAATACTTATAGCATTTTCAGCCTCAATGCCAAATGCCTTCATTGTTGAAATAATACTTTCGGATGCTTGGCTAACATCCTCAATGCCATCGCCAACGTTTTTATACACCAATGCCGCGTCAGCTAATTGTGCAGCTTCGTCCAGTGTATAGCCAAGGCGAGCAAAATCAGCAGACGCTGTAACTGTATCAGCAATTGTTGCACCGAGCTTTTTCGCACGAACAGATGCATCATCGAGATATTTAGCATATACGGTGCTCGTTTCATCTGTGACTTTCTTCAGCTCAGTCATCGCTGTATCAATGTCAATAACAGCAGAAACCATCTTCTTTAAGGAAGAATAGAGTTTCATAACAATCTGAGAAACAGTAAGCCATGACGTAAACTTGGCAGCAAGACCACCAACACGCTCGCTCAGTGTCTTAGTATTTTCACCGGCACTCTTAATGGCATTTGATGACTCAGCAAAAGATGTCCGCAAACCAGCAAGCCTGCGTTGGAATTCATCAACAGAAATTTCTCCACGCTCAAGCTGACCAAGATATTCTTGCAGGTACACGGTACCCTGCCGAATGTTATTATAGTGTTCGCTGCTCCGTCCGCTTTGCGCAGCAGTCCAATCCTGCTCCGCTTTTTGCATTTGCGTAAGAAGCATAACACCCTGTTTCATAGCGGCGTTTTTCCTGTTTTCAGCCGTTACTGTTGCATCATCCGCAGCCTTTGCTTCACGTTCTGCTTGACCCTTTGCCTGCGCTGCTTCGGCAGTAGCCTCTCGTTCTTCATTGATTCGTTGGATGTTTACAAGGATTGCAGCCGCTTCATCTTCAAGCGCCTTTCGGCGCTCATTGCTACCATCGACACCTTGGAGACGAAGTGTCTCAAACTCAACCTGCCACGCCTTATATCTCTCAAGCAGTGCAGTAACCTGAGCAGCCTCTTCTGCAGTTGCTCCCTTGCTCAAAGACCCAAGACCAGTATCAATGTTCTTGGATTGCTTTTTCATTGCAGCAATCTGAACGTTGAACTCCGCCATCTTTCTGGCGGCTTCATCTGTTACTGTTGCAGTTTCTTTTATCTTACTCTTAACCTCTCCAATACCTTCTGCAGTCAGCGTAATGCTTGTCCCTTTATCAAGGTTGAGAGTATTGATGACGGTGTTTAGCTGGCGTCTAAAATCAGCAATGGCACCGGCACCGATGTTAATCTTTGACAAGTTGACATAAAATTTGCCGTTCTTACTAATTGCATCAAGCTGTTTGCGGATTTGCTCACCGAATGATTTACTATCCAGTTTGGCTTCGAGCTTGATTTTACCCATGATTTCGTTGAGTTCTTTGCGGATAAGAGCTTCGCTGTCACCATCTGCACCGCCACGGGCAACTCCAATTAGTAACCGTACATCTGCGTCCATTGCCATCGTTCATCACCGTCCTTTATGAAGAAAAGGCTTGGCATAAAGCCAAGCCTTTCAAAATTATTGTTCATATATATCTGCCGCAATTACGGCAGTAATATTGTATTCGGAACCATAGTTCCCGTTAAAGTCGCTGATTGCCTGTTGAATAAACTTCAGTGCATCTCGTTCTTTTTTGCTTCGCACCCACGCATAGTTATCGTTGTACAGCGAGTGTCCAATTGCCGCACCAGATGGTGAATGGTTGTCCCACCAACCATACACATAGTTTTGCGCATGGTATCCGTTATTGAAAAGGGCAACGATGTTGTTGATGCCTTCGTACCCCAAATCATTGTCGAGAGAGTCACGATGCAAATCACCCTCAAAGTATAGAGGAATTTCGAAACCTTCTTCAGTCTGAATTATAGTTCCGCTACTACTCATTCCTTCAATGTGCTTCATAACCGAATCCGGTAGGTCGTAGCTCTTTGCTGTCATTTGAAGAACTTGGATAAACTTTGCAGCGGCTTCATATATGCGTGTCTCAGGTATAACCGAATCGCCTGCGGCAGTTTTCTTAACACCGTTCCGATTATATTCTTCCAACTTGTTTTGGAGGCGAGATTGCCCTTGTGGGGACTTAATCCATGCGTTCAGTTTGCTCGACAGACTCATCGGCATCACCCTTCATCTGATTCGTATATGCCTTGACAAGACGCTCTTCGCTGAATTGACCATCTGCCATAGCGGATGTCAGCTTCGAGATATCGTCTGGCGTAATGTTGGCAAACATAGCCTCGGTCTTTTTCTGCAGCTCAGTAAACGCAGAAACAACCTCATTCATCTGACGCTCAATAGCAGCAATATTGCTCTCACACAGATAGCTAATCTTTTCAGAGATGGATTCCAGAATATGGTGAAGATTTCGAGTACCTGAACGGTTTCCACGAAACGCAACTGAACTTTTCGGATTTCATCGATGGTTTTATTGACAAGAATGTCGCCGACGTGACCATCGATGCCAATGCGAACGCATCCAACAAGGATATTCGCAGTCTTTTGAATGAAAAGGGTAAATCTCACGATAAGCTGTTCGCTTTCAACAAGATTTTCTATGAGATGAAGAAGCGCTACAACCTGAAAACAGCCCGTGAATGGCTTGAAACAGAGTATAACGGCGGGTTTTATCTGCATGATGCGTCTACTTCTACATATCTGCCGTACTGCTATGCCTATGACCTGACCAGACTGGCAACCGAGGGTCTTTTCTTCCTCAAAAACTACAATAATCAGGCTCCAAAGCACCTCACAACGTTCATGGATGACGTAATTGAGTATATCAGCTACATGAGCAATCGTAGTTCCGGTGCTGTAGGCATCCCCAACGTCCTTATCTGGACGTATTACTTCTGGAAAAAGGACTGTGAGAGTGGTCACTTCATTAAGAACCCCGAATACTACATCAAGCAGTGCTTCCAGAAGTTTATCTACCGCCTGAACCAGCCGTTTATGCGCATCGACCAGACTGCTTTTGTTAATGTGTCAATTTTTGACCGGAATTACATTGAGGCGTTGTTCGGCGGCGTGCAATATCCTGACGGAACATATGTGATTGACTGTGTTGAAGAGCTGATTGAGCATCAAAAGCTCTTTATGGAGGTCGTTTCGCAAATCAGAAGCGAGAATATGTTTACGTTCCCAGTGCTGACATACAGTTTGCTTTACCGTGACGGCAAATTCGTCGATGAAGAGTTCGCCAGATGGTGTTCCGACCACAATGTGACATGGAATGACAGCAACTTTTTCATCAGCGGCGATGTAAACACGCTGAGTAACTGCTGCCGACTGCTGTCTGATACTTCAAAACTCAACGCATTCATCAATTCGATTGGCGGCACAGCACTCTCCATCGGTTCTGTGAAGGTCAACACAATCAACCTCATGCGGATTGCGTTGGAAACTGAGTGTGACGAGAAAAAGTATCTTGCTCTGCTCAAAAAGCGTGCGTTGCTGTGTTGTAAGACACTCGATACTGTACGCCATATCATCCAGAGAAACGTTGAGAAGGGGTTACTCCCCAACTATCAGGATGGCGCGGTCGAGATGGACAAGCAATACTGCACAATGGGTATCCTTGGTCTGTATGAAGTCATCGAGGCGTTTGGTTACACCAAGACGGATGAGTTTGGTTACATCAGTTACACCGATGAAGGCATCGCTTTTGCAAGCAAAATCTTTGAGGTACTGAATGAGGTCAAGGACAACTTCACCGATGCTTACTCTTTCAACATCGAGAGTGTTCCTGCAGAGCGTGCGGCAGTTATCCTGTGCCAGAAAGACAACGTTCTGTACGACCACAATGACAAGTTCATCTACTCGAACCAGTGGATTCCGCTGTCTGCGAAATGCACCATTCAGGAGAAGCTCCGCCTCAGCTCAATCCTTGATGAAAAGTGTTCTGGCGGCAGCATCGCGCACATCAATTTGGAATCCAACTTCCCGAATACGGAAACAGCGTGGAAGATGCTGAACAAGATTGCTCAAGCTGGCGTGATTTACTTTGCGTTCAACACCCGTATCAACGAGTGCAAGAACCATCACGGCTTTGTTGGCACTGACCATTGCCCAGTATGCGGTGAGCCTGTCTTTGATACATACCAGCGCATTGTTGGGTATCTCGTCCCATCAAGGGCTTACTCCAAAGACCGTTTCCGTGAGTTTAACACAAGACAGTGGTACAGCTATGCGGAGGCTATGAGCGAATGAGAGTAAAGACAATTGTGGATGAAGACTTCACTAATTATAAAAAGCCAGCGATGTTCATTGGAACGATTTCTTGTGGCGGTAAATGCTGTATTGAAGCAGGTATCCCGTTGTCGGTCTGTCAAAATGATGGGTGGCGTGCAAGCGCCCCCATCAGTATTGACGACGAACAACTGTGCCTCCGGTATCTGAATAATCCGCTTACGGAATCAATCGTGTTTGGTGGGCTTGAACCGCTTGAACAATTTGATGAGCTGTGTTCGTTTCTTGAGGTTCTTCGCGGTCAATTCCAGTGCAAAGACGACGTTGTCATTTATACTGGTTACTACTTTGAAGAAGTCCCTGAATGGATTCAACAGCTTGCCACTTATGGAAATGTGATTGTGAAGTTCGGACGATACATCCCAAACCAAAAGCACATATTTGATGAAGTGCTTGGCGTCGAACTCGCTTCTGATAATCAATACGCAGAGCGGTTCGACAGTTAAACATATTGGAGAAGACATCAATGAAAATCAACATCAATCCAGACAAAGAGTTCGTTAACGATATGCGCAAAGCGTTGAAAGACAATAATGGCTTCTGCCCATGCTCCCTCGAAAAGAACGAGGATACAAAGTGTATGTGTAAGGAGTTCAGAGAGATGGCAAGTGGAACCTGCCACTGCGGTCTCTATACAAAAACAGAGTAAAACGTCCAAACGAAAATAAGGAGGACATATGATTAAACGCACAATCAAAGAAACTGTCCGCGAGTACGATGCGGACGGAAAAGTCGTGAGAGAAACGGTCACTGAAACGACCGAAGATGACGACACCATGTATTTTCCACCATTCCAAACCTACCAAGAAACGGTTAAGCCTTGGTGGGGTGAGCCGTCTTGTACTTGCAAAACAAATAGCTAAGGAGGACACAATGCAGAGAGTTGGAGAATTTGAAAAGGTCAGCTTTGAACAGTTCCGTGACGCGATGAAAGATGAATTCTATAGGGGGCAGGAATTGCCGCCTGCCATCGAAGATGACCTTAAAAAGATGTGGGAGGAAATTGCACTCCCCAGCAGAGCAACGACTGGCTCCGCCGGTTATGACTTTAAGGCACCGTTTACATTTGAGATGCGTCCCGGCGAAACAATGAAGATTCCCACCGGTATCAGAGTGAAGATTGACGAGGGCTGGTGGCTCGGTTGCCTGCCGCGTAGTGGTCTGGGCTTCAAGTTCCGTATGCAGTTTGACAATACGATGGGCGTTATCGACAGCGATTATTACTTCTCCGACAACGAGGGGCACATCTTCGCCAAAATTACAAACGACAGCAAGAGTCAAAAGATTGTGCACGTTGAAGCCGGTAACGGCTTTATGCAGGCAATCTTCATTCCGTATGGGATTACATACTCCGATGATGCAACCGGCGTCAGAAACGGCGGTATGGGCTCCACGGATAGCAAGGCGTAAGAGGAACCACACATGAAAGACTCATCTTCGAAAGGTCTTGGATTGTGCGATGTACTCGCCGTAGTTTTTATCGTTCTAAAGCTGATTGGCGTGATTGACTGGAGCTGGTGGTGGGTACTTGCGCCTGTCTGGATTCCGGTTATTATCGTAGTCATTGCTTACATAGTAATCAGTATCGTTGATTAGGTTCCTTATTACTCAAGAGGTAGACATGGGGCTGGCTTCACTGCCAGCCCTTTCTTTTTTTACATACGCGCAGCGCACGAGGAGGCGAGATTATTAACACCCTGCAAATCCCATTTTGGGAAAGGTACACACTGACAATTCAGGAGGCATCACAATACTTCCGCATTGGAGAAACTAAGCTGCGTAAGATTGTCAGCGAAAACAAAGACGCTGATTTTGTTCTTTGGAATGGCACACGCCCACAGATTAAACGTACAAAATTCGAGCGATTTGTTGACCAACTCAACCTTATATGACATCTAACTTGAAAGTGAATCCAGACTATGGTATATTGAGAATGCCATGTTGATATTCATTTTCAGACAAAAGGAGTAGCCATGCCTGAAAAAAGAAAAGACAACAAAGGCAGAGTTCTGAGAGAAGGTGAGGTGCAGAGAAGCGACGGGAAGTATATGTACCGCTATACTGATTCTGGTGGAGTACGCCGAGCGATTTATAGCTGGAAGCTTGTAGAGTCAGATAAAGCGCCTGATGGTAAGCGTAGCACAGAACCATTAAGGACTCAGATAAAACGAATCCAAAGGGATATTGATGACGGCATCAGCTCCCATACGGCGTACAGGATGACGCTGAACAGCTTTTATGACGCCTACATTGAAACTAAGTACGAGCTTAAAGCATCTACAAGAACCAACTATAAGTATATGTACAGGAAGTATGTGCAGGACGAAATAGGCGCGAAGAACATTGCCGACATCAAGTATAGCGATATCAAGCGGTTCTACATCCACCTCATTAAAGATATTGGATTTAAGCCGAACAGTATGGAGATAATTCATACGATTCTTCATCCGGTCTTTAATGTAGCAGTGAGGGATGGGTTCATAAGAACAAATCCTACCGACGGTGTGATTGCAGAAATCAAGAAGAGCCATAACTGGGAGAAACCAAAGCGTCATGCGTTGACAGAGACACAGCAAAATAGGTTCCTCGATTTTGTTTCCAGTTCGAAAACGTACAAACACTGGATGCCGCTGTTTACGGTCATGCTTGGGACAGGCGCACGCATAGGAGAAATCCTCGGATTGAGATGGGAAGATTGCGACTTCACGCAGAATATTATTGACATTAACCATAATTTGATATATCGTCAACAAGAAAGCGGGAAGATGGAGCTCCACATCACTACTCCGAAGACACGGGCTGGCACGCGAATCATTCCAATGTTTTCTGACGTGCGAGCAGCTTTACTCCAGATTCGATTGAAACATATGGAGGAAGGCTTCAACGAGTGCGAGGTTGATGGATACACGAACTTCATTTTTAAGAACCGGTTCGGAGAGATGCTAAATCCACACGTCATCAATAGAGCGCTTGAGAGAATTATTCGTGACTGCAATGCCGAGGAAACAGAGCGTGCAGAGCAAGAACACCGAGAACCAGTTTTACTTCCACACTTCAGCGCACACAATCTCAGACACACATTCTGTACTCGCCTTTGCGAGAACGAAACAAACCTAAAGGTAATCCAAGAGATTATGGGACATCGAAACATCGAGACAACGATGGATGTCTACAACGAAGCGACCAAGGAAAAGAAGATGTCCAGCTTCGCAAATCTTGAAGGAAAAATCAGAGTGTCCTAAGCTGGGTTTGACACCAGTTTTGACACCAATTGACCGAAAAGTTATAAGAATTTATGAGAACTTACGTTATCGCAAAAGTCCTCAAAACGTTGTGACACAAGGGTTATAAGAACTTATGAGAAGTTACGATGATACCGAGATAATATTCCCGACAATGAAGCCGCTCGACATGCCGAAGAAGGACGCAGCGAAGAGCGAAGCCGCTCCTGTTGAGACGAAGAAGGAGGAAGTCATCGACTTCTCCAAGGTCGAGATCGAGCCGCTGTTCAAGGACTTTGTGGACTTTGAGACGTTCTCCAAGTCCGATTTCCGCGCCGTGAAGGTCAAATCCTGCGAAGTGGTCAAGAAGTCCAAAAAACTCCTGAAATTCGTACTGGATGACGGAACTGGAGAGGATAGAGTTATCCTTTCTGGCATTCACGAATATTACGAACCGGAAGAATTGGTTGGAAAAACGTGCGTTGCCATCACAAATCTGCCGCCGAGACCCATGATGGGTATTGCCTCTGAGGGCATGCTCATCTCCGCTGTCCATCACGAGGAAGGCGCTGAAAAGCTGCACCTTCTGATGCTTGATCCGCACATCCCCGCGGGCGCAAAGCTGTATTAATTTGAATTAAAATTACAAAAAGCTGGAATGCACAGACCCTTGTGCATTCCAGCTTTTTTTATGGATTTCTGCCCGCAGACCTCATTCCAGTGCGGAGGCCAGTGCGTCGAGCGGGTCGA
>ULVR01027307.1_pt1 | contig 13945 bp, 9 predicted proteins | sample 1959601 | NCBI WGS metagenome assembly ULVR01 (sample SAMEA4835791, study PRJEB28245) | human gut metagenome | biome: gut microbiome; material: fecal sample | place: Denmark | collected 2008
TCGTGAAAATCTTGGGCGAACAGGGGGTCAAGAAAATAGAGACCGAAAATGCCGATTTCAATACGGATTTGCATGAGGCTATAGCCCAAGTGCCGGCTCCTTCGGACGAAATGAAAGGTAAAATTATCGACTGCGTCAAAACAGGCTATACTTTAAATGAAAAGGTGATTCGCCACTCTCAAGTGGCCGTAGGACTTTAAACCGCAATGAAATATGGCGAAACGTGACTATTATGAAGTGTTAGGCGTTTCAAAAAACGCCTCGGACGACGAGATAAAAAAGGCTTATAAGAAAATGGCTATCAAATATCATCCCGACCGCAATCCGGATGACAAGGAAGCTGAAGCCAAATTCAAGGAAGCAGCAGAAGCATACGACGTGCTCCGCGACCCGCAAAAACGTGCCCGTTACGACCAGTTCGGACCGGAAGGCGTAAATGGTGCAGGCGGATTCGGAGGCGGAGGAATGAACATGGATGATATTTTCTCTATGTTTGGCGACATTTTCGGAGGCCATGGCGGATTTGGTGGCTTCGGTGGAGGCGGCAGAGCCCGGAAACCCCAATACAGGGGGGGGGACCTTCGCCTTAAAGTGAGAATGACGCTTCAGGAAATAGCCACGGGAGTAACCAAGAAATTCAAGGTTAAAAAGAAAGTGGCCTGCCCGCATTGCCACGGGAGCGGAGCTGAAGGCAGCGGTGCTACCGAGACATGCCCGACATGCCATGGTAACGGTTTTGTCGTGAAAACCCAACAGAGCATCTTCGGCATGATGCAAACGCAAGCTGTTTGCCCCACATGCGGCGGAGAAGGAACCATCATAAAGAATAAGTGCAAAGAATGCGGAGGGGAAGGTGTTGTCAACGGCGAAGAAGTCATTGAAGTGAAAATTCCCGCCGGCGTAGGAGACGGCATGGTCGTCACCGTCACGGGAAAAGGCCATGCTGCCCGACGTAACGGAGTCCCGGGAGACATTCAAGTCTATATCGAAGAAGAACCGCACAAGGAACTCTTACGGGAAGACTATAATCTGATATACAATTTACTTCTGGATGTCCCCACTGCGGCATTGGGCGGCGATGCGGAAATCCCGACCATCGATGGAAAAGTAAAAATCAAAATAGAACCGGGCACACAACCGGGCAAGGTGGTACGCTTGAGAAGCAAGGGGCTGCCTGCCGTACAAGGTTACGGATACGGCACAGGAGACCTTATCGTAAATATCAGTGTGTATATTCCGGAAGCTTTGAGCAAAGACGAAAAGAAGACGTTGGAAGAGATGAAGAAGAGTGACAACTTCGCTCCGAATCCTTCCATTAAGGAAAAGATATTCAGAAAGTTCAAAAGCTATTTTGAATAAAAGCCATAAATAAGGAGATGACGTATAAAGAAGCCACAACATACTTGTTCGACAGTGTGCCCATGTTCCAAAATGTAGGAGGAACAGCTTACAAAGAAGGACTAAGCAACACTTTGCTGTTGGATGAACATTTTGGTCATCCTCACCGCAAATTCAGAACCATCCACGTGGGGGGCACTAACGGCAAGGGCTCGTGCAGCCATACATTGGCAGCCATACTTCAAACCGCAGGTTACAAAGTGGGCCTTTATACGTCACCTCACCTGACCGATTTCAGGGAGCGCATACGGGTAAACGGAAAAATGATACCGGAATGCGAAGTGGTTTCTTTTGTCGAAGACGAACGCTCTTTCTTCGAGCCTCTGCACCCTTCTTTCTTTGAATTGACCACGGCTTTGGCTTTCAAATATTTTGCGAAGGCCGAAGTGGATGTGGCCGTTATCGAAGTAGGCATGGGAGGACGCTTGGACTGCACCAACATCATTACTCCGGATTTGTCCGTCATTACCAATATCAGTTTTGACCACGTGCAATTTCTGGGAGACACCCTTACGAAAATTGCCGGAGAGAAAGCAGGAATCATCAAGCCCGGAGTTCCAGTGGTCATCGGCGAGACTACCGAGGAAACGAAAAAGGTCTTCAAGGATAAATCACTGGAGATGAATGCTCCAATAAGATTTGCAGAAGAAGAGCATGAAGTCATCTCATCCCGTTCGGAAGGCAATACACGTGTGTACGAGACTCTTCATTACGGAAGTTTTATAGGCGAACTGGGTGGACTCTGCCAGGAAAAGAATACGGCAACCATACTCACGGCTATCGACGAACTTCGAAAAGCCGGTTATACTATCGCACAAGAGCATATCCGGCTCGGCTTCGGGCAAGTTTGCAAACTCACCGGCCTACGAGGCCGTTGGCAACAAGTCGGAATGTCCCCCACCATAATCTGCGATACAGGACATAACACAGGGGGGATAAGTTATATTGCCGACCAACTGAGAGGTGTCCAGGCCGATAAGCTCCACATTGTAATAGGTATGGTAAATGACAAAGACATTCATTCCGTTCTACGACAGCTTCCCCAATGCGCTACCTATTATTTCACGAAAGCAAACGTCAAACGGGCGCTTGACGAACACACTCTTCAAACACTTGCTAAAGAAGCCGGATTAAGAGGAACTTCCTGGCCCGACGTAAGGTCTGCCTTTCAGGCGGCACGGCAATCTTCTACGGAAAAGGATCTGATTTTCGTAGGAGGTAGCACGTTCATTGTGGCCGACTTTTTAGCCTTTTATCACCCGGAACAAGCATAATCTGCAAATCTTCTCATTTCTGCATCATCTTTTTCCCCGAAATCTTTTGCAATAAGAAAGTTTTTTTCTTATTTTGCATAACGATAATTTAACTTTAAATCATAAGTCGGATGAGTTTAAAAAATATTAGTGGTCTTAAGAGAGAAGATTTTCAAGCAGAAGTTCAGGGCAAACAAACAGATTTGTTTATTCTGAGAAACAATAAGGGTTGTGAAGTTGCCATTACAAATTACGGAGGAGCACTGGTTGCCATTATGGTTCCTGACCGTGACGGAAAAATGGCAAATGTCATTCAAGGACATGACAACATCCAGGAGGTCATCAGTAGTCCGGAGCCATTCCTCAGTACTCTGATAGGCCGTTACGGTAATCGTATCTGTAAAGGTAAATTTACGTTAGAAGGAAAAGAGTATTCATTGACGATCAACAATGGTCCGAATAGTCTCCACGGTGGTCCCACCGGATGTCATGCCCGCGTATGGGACGCAGAGCAAACGGACGAACGGACATTGCGCCTGCATTACGTCTTCGCAGACGGCGAAGAAGGTTTTCCCGGGAAATTGGACATGAATGTCGTTTATTCGTTTACCGACGACAATGAATTGGTAATCAAATACAAGGGAACCACCGACAAAACGACTATCGTCAATATGACCAACCACGGTTTCTTCAGTCTGGCCGGTATTGACAACCCCACTCCTACTATTGAAAAACTGCAATGTCAGATTAATGCCGATTACTTCATTCCTATTGATAACACCTCTATTCCTACAGGAGAAATCAAACCTGTAAAAGGTACTCCTTTTGATTTCACAACCTCGCATGAAATCGGCGAACGCATAGATGCCGATGACGAACAGACGCGGAATGGAGCCGGCTACGACCATTGCTTCGTACTCAATAAGAGAGAAGTAGGCGAACTGAGTTTTGCAGCTAAAATATACGAACCTGTTTCCGGTCGTACAATGGAAGTTTATACCACCGAACCTGGAGTTCAAGTATATACGGATAATTGGGCCGACGGATACAAGGGACAGTTAGGGGCAACATTCCCGCGTCGAAGCGCAATTTGTTTTGAAGCCCAGCATTTCCCCGATTCCCCCAATCGCCCTTACTTTCCGTCTGTAGTTCTGAAACCGGGCGAAACTTATACCCAAACAACAATCTATAAATTCGGAATTGAAAAATAAGTGAAACAATAATAGACAAACAAATCTTAAAAAAACAAATTATCAAATGACTCAAAAAACACAACCGAACTACACGTTCGCTCTCACGGTGGTCATTATCGTTTGCTTCCTTATCGGTTTCGTAACGACAATGAACAACTCTATGATTGGATTCTGCAAAACGGTATTCAACTTGACAGAAGCTCAAGGACAGCTTGTCAACTCGGCATTCTATGGGGCTTACGCATTGTCTATCCCGTTTGCGCTCATGATGAACAAGATTGGTTATAAGATGACATTGGTTCTCGGCTTGGCCGTTGTCGGATTGGGTTTCGTAATCAATTACTTTGGTATATCAACGAATTTGGATGCCGCCCAGACGACCATCTATAATATCTTCTTAGCCAGTATGTGTTGTGTGGCATTGGGTATCGTCATGTTGCAACTCGTAGCGAATCCGTACGTAATGGTATTAGGTACACCAGAGAAAGGTGCATTCCGCATGACGTTAAGCCAAGCCTTAAATTCTGTAGCCACGACATTGGCTCCGATGTTTATTACCTATTTTATTATTGCAGGTAAATCGGAAGATCAATTAAGCGGAAATGATGTGACCGTTCCTTTCTTGGGATTGGGCATTTTTACTTTCCTGCTTTGCATCATTCTTTACTTCTTGAAACTTCCGGAAATCAAAGAAGAAGAGCAAGCTGCCGACAATGGTGACACACGAGAATACAAATCGAGCGTGTTCAAATACCCCCACGTATGGTTCGGTGCTTTCGCCATCTTTATGTATATGGGATTGGAAATCGGTATCCCGTCCATGTTGTCTGCTTATTTCGACAGCAAGCCTGATTTGGGCGGCAAAGCCGAAGACTTCCTGCCGTTGTACTGGGGCGGCATGATGGTTGGACGTTTCATCGGTGCCGGTGTGTTAAGCAAATACCAACCACGCCATTTGTTGACGGTTTGCCTTCTCGGAGGTGCGGCATGCGTCGGCATTTCATTCGTTCTGCCGGGGATGGCGGCCGTATACGCCATGTTGGCAGCCGGCTTGTTCCACTCCGTGATGTGGCCGCTTATCTTCAACCTCGGTTTACAGGAATTGGGTCCGCATACAAAAGCTGCCAGTGGTATCATTAACATGGGTGTAATCGGTGCGGCCACACTGCCTTTGTTGATGGGTGTCGTAGTAGACCATACAGGTGTAGGCATGGCTATCTGCATGATGTTCATCTACTACCTGTATGTCATTTGGTTCTGCTGGAAAGGTTCTAAAGTAGGACTTAAAGGATAAGAAAAATCTCTTTTTATTAACCTCATAAAATAAATGGATTATGAAATTGACAATAGATGATGTAAGAAGCCGTTTCATTGAACACTTTGATGGAACAACCGGTTCTGTATATGCTTCTCCGGGTCGTATCAACCTCATCGGTGAACACACTGATTATAATGACGGATTTGTATTCCCCGGTGCTGTTCAACAAGGCATGATTGCTGAAATAAAAGTAAATGGAACAAGAAACGTACGTGCCTACTCTATCGATTTGAAAGATTACGTAGAGTTTTCTTTAGACGATGAAAAAGGACCGAAAGCAAGTTGGGCCCGCTACATTTTCGGCGTATGTCGGGAAATGATGGCATTGGGTATTCCCGTAGAAGGCTTTAATACAGCATTTGCAGGCGATGTTCCTCTCGGAGCAGGAATGTCTTCTTCTGCAGCACTGGAAAGCGTATATGTTTTTGCACTCAACGATATGTTCGGCGAAAACAAAATAGACAAAATGACATTGGCTAAAGTCGGACAAGCTACAGAACATAAATATTTGGGATGCAATTGCGGTATTATGGACCAATTCGCTTCTGTTCACGGTAAAGCAGGCAGCCTGATGCGTTTGGACTGCCGCAGCGGTGAATTCGAATACTTCCCGTTTGATCCGAAGGGCTATAAATTGGTATTAGTAAACTCTTGTGTAAAGCACGAACTTGTAGGTTCTCCCTACAATGACCGCCGCAGAAGTTGCGAAAACGTAGCCGCAGTCATCAACAGGCACCATCCTGAAGTGAAGAGCTTACGCGATGCAGACTATGCTATGTTGGATGAAGTGAAGAACGAAGTATCGGCAGAGGATTTCATGCGAGCTAAATATGTCATTGGCGAAAAAGAACGTGTCTTGGCTGTCTGTGATGCCTTAGAGAAAGGCGACTATGAAACCGTAGGACAGAAAATGTACGAAACCCATTACGGTCTGAGCAAAGAATACGAAGTTTCTTGCCCTGAATTGGACTTCCTGAATGATATAGCAAAAGAAGAAGGCGTAACCGGTTCTCGTATTATGGGAGGAGGTTTCGGAGGTTGCACCATCAATCTTGTAAGTGATGAACTTTATGACAACTTCGTAAAAGTAGTCAAATCGAAGTTCAAAGAAAAATTCGGTAAAGAACCGGTCATTATTGATGTAGTCATAGGAGACGGTTCCAGAAAACTCTGCTAAAAACAAAATCTTAGCATCTTATTTATGTAGAAAAAGGGAATCATTACAATGTAGTGATTCCCTTTTTATTAACGTAACCCACAACTGAATAAAACGATATCCTATCCACCATAGTTTTCTATGACTGTACGGTTTTTAATAAACTATAACATAGAAAAAGAATAAAAAGAAGTGTAAGGCATACACCTTATGCCCAAAAACATATATATTTGCAATAGAAATACGAGATAAAGTCGTAACTTTACATTCAATTTAAATCTTTTAATTCATTCACCATGAAAAAAGAAAGAAATGCAATCTTAGGTGTAGGACTTATCACAGTTCTTTTGGCTTCATGCAGCCAACAACCTCAAAGTAATTTAACCGTTTCAGGACTTGATCCGCAGAACTTCGTAGCTGATGTAAAAGGCAAACCGACAAGCTTGTACACTCTTAAAAATTCCAATGGAATGGAAGTTTGTGTCACAAACTTTGGCGGACGAATCGTATCTATTATGGTACCAGACAAAAATGATTCCTTACGCGATGTCGTGTTAGGTTTCGACAGTATAGCCGATTACATTAACAAACCCAGTGATTTCGGAGCCGCAATAGGTCGCTATGCCAACCGAATAAACAAAGGCAAAATTGTTATTGACGGGGATTCTGTTCAATTGCCCACCAATAATTTTGGCCATTGTCTGCACGGAGGGCCTCAAGGATGGCAATATCAAGTGTATGAGGGAAAACAGTTGAACGATACGACACTGACTATGACGATGTATTCTCCTGACGGAGACCAAAACTTCCCAGGAGTTGTAACTGCAACGGTGACCTATACCCTAAGCGGTGATAATGCCTTGGACATTAAATACGATGCAACCACAGATAAGAAGACTGTCATTAATATGACTAACCATTCTTATTTCAACTTATCAGGCGATCCGTCCCAACCAGCTACCGATCATATTTTATATATCAATGCGGACAACTATACTCCTGTAGACAGTACATATATGACTACGGGCGAAATCGTTACGGTAAAAGAAACTCCAATGGATTTTACTACTCCGAAAGCCGTAGGACAGGATATAGACAAATTTGATTTTATCCAACTGAAAAACGGCAACGGTTATGACCATAATTGGGTATTGAACACCCAAGGAGATATCAACCAATTGGCAGCTAAGCTTACTTCGCCTACAAGTGGAATCTCATTGGAAGTTTATACGAATGAACCCGGTATTCAAGTCTACAGCGGAAACTTCTTGGATGGTACATTAAGCGGAAAAAAAGGAATCGTATACAACCAGCGTGCTTCCGTTTGTCTCGAAACCCAGCACTACCCCGATAGTCCGAATAAACCGGAATGGCCTTCGGTAATACTGGAACCCGGGCAAACTTATCACAGCGAATGTATCTTCAAGTTTACAGTAGAAAAGTAAATATCATTAACTATAATCAAATAAAAACAAAACCATGAATTGGAATTCAAATGAATTTATTTGGCTCGATTGGGCAATCCTGGTAATTGGAGTCATTTTAGTAGCATGGGCAGTTTATCGTTCTGTGCAGAAAGACAAACGAGCAATGAAAGGGGCAGACAGCCAAGACTATCTGTTCGGAAAGGGAGAACCTTGGTACGTTATCGGTGCGGCCATATTTGCCGCAAACATCGGTTCAGAACACTTAGTAGGTTTGGCAGGAACCGGTGCAAAAAGTGGCGTAGGCATGGCACACTGGGAAATGCAAGGTTGGATGATTTTATTCTTAGGATGGCTTTTCGTTCCTTTCTACCAGTTATTGAACAATAAGATGGGCAAAATCATCACCATGCCCGATTTCCTTAAATTCCGCTATACCCAACGTACAGGTACATGGCTTTCTATCATTACACTCATAGCTTACGTACTCACAAAAGTGAGTGTTACGGCTTTTACGGGTGGTATCTTCTTTGAGTTCTTGCTCGGATTGCCATTCTGGTATGGAGCTATCGGGCTTATCGTACTTACAGGTATCTTCACCGTATTGGGTGGTATGAAAGGAGTCATGACGCTTTCTACCATTCAAACTCCAATCCTTATCATCGGTTCATTCTTGGTACTTTTTCTCGGCCTCTCTGCTTTAGGGGACGGTAGCATTGCTGCAGGATGGACAGAAATGATGGATCATGCGCGCAACGCCATGAACGTAGGTGCAGATGGACATGCTTACGGTGCCAACCACATGTTCCATTGGGAAGAAGGCGACCCCATGTACCAAGAGTATCCCGGTTTTGTCGTATTTATCGGGGCTTCAATTATTGGCTTCTGGTATTGGTGTACAGACCAGCACATTGTACAACGTGTTCTCGGACAGACCAAAGGAGAAGACAACAGAGTGGTAATGAAACGTGCTCGTCGTGGTACAATCGCTGCCGGTTATTTTAAAATCTTACCGGTATTCATGTTCCTTATTCCGGGTATGGTAGCAGCAGCATTGGCGGCAAAAGGTGAATTTGACATGTCAAATACCGATGCGGCTTTTGCTGTGATGGTAAAAGACGTATTACCGGCAGGTGTAAAAGGAATTGTGACCATCGGTTTCATTTGCGCTTTGGTTGCCTCTTTAGCTGCTTTCTTCAATTCATGTGCCACATTGTTCACCGAAGACTTTTACAAGCCTCTTCGTCCAGGCAAGAGTGAAGCCACTTATGTCATGGTAGGACGTATCGCCACCGTAGTTGTAGTCATCCTCGGTATGGCATGGATTCCTGTTATGATGAGTTTGGGTAGCTTGTACGATTATTTGCAAGGTATTCAGTCGTTGCTTGCTCCGGCAATGGTAGCTGTCTTCTTCCTCGGTATTTTCTCTAAGAAGATTACTCCGAAAGCCGGTGAATGGGGTATGATTGTAGGATTCCTTATCGGTATGGTACGTTTGGCTACCAATGTAATGACCAATACGGGAAAAGACGTAATGACCGGAGCTTTCTGGGAAAATACAACTTGGTTCTGGCAAACCAACTGGTTGGTATTCGAAGTTTGGTTGTTGGTGTTCCTCATTGTATTCATGTTCATAGTTTCATGCTTCACACCGAAACCGACGGCAAAACAAATCGAAGCCATTACGTTTACAACCGATTATAAAAAGAGCATCCGAGAGAGCTGGAACAAATGGGATGTCATTGCGACATTGGGAGTTGTTGTTCTGTGCGGATTGTTCTATGCTTATTTCTGGTGATAATATAAAAAGGAAATGACCACCTATTATAATATAAACCCTCGATTCTACGTTTCCGTAGATTGCATCATATTCGGCTTTGACAAGGGCAGTTTAAAACTGCTCTTGCTCAAGCGGAATTTCGAACCGGCAAAGGGAAGTTGGTCCTTAATGGGTGGATTCGTACAAGACGGTGAAAGCGTAGACGATGCAGCCAAAAGAGTTTTGGCGGAACTGACCGGCCTCGAAAACGTATATATGGAACAGGTCGGAACTTTCGGAGAAGTAGACCGTGACCCGGGGGAGAGAGTAATATCCGTGGCATATTATGCATTAATCAACATCAATGAATATGACCGGAATCTGGTACAGCAACATAATGCGCATTGGGCAGAAATCAACGAAATTCCACCACTTGTTTTCGACCATCCCCAAATGGTAAAACAAGCCCGAATTATGCTGCAAAAGAAAGCCTCTTCCGAACCCATCGGTTTCAACCTTTTGCCAAGCCTGTTCACTCTGTTCCAACTACAAAGCTTGTACGAAGCCATTTACGGAGAACCTTTAGATAAACGGAATTTCCGCAAACGGGTTGCAGACTTGAACTATATCGAAAAAACAGATAAGATTGATAAAACAGGGTCAAAACGGGGAGCCGCTTTATATAAGTTCAACGAGAACGCTTACCGTAAAGCCCCTAAATTTAAATTATGAACTATGTTAGAAGAACTCAAAGAAAAGGTATATCAAGCCAATCTTGATTTAGTGAAACAAGGTTTGGTTATCTTCACATGGGGTAATGTATCAGGCATAGACCGTGAAAAGGGACTCGTAGTCATCAAACCGAGCGGCGTGGACTATGATACGATGAAAGCCTCGGATATGGTTGTGGTAGATTTGGAAAGCGGTAAAGTGGTAGAAGGAGAATTGAATCCTTCATCCGACACACCGACACATCTTGTCCTCTACAAAGCTTTCCCGAACATTCAAGGAGTAGTCCACACCCACTCCACTTATGCTACCGCATGGGCTCAGGCCGGCAAAGACATCCCCAATATCGGGACGACACACGCCGATTATTTCCACGAAGCTATCCCCTGCACCTCCGACATGACAAAGGCAGAAGTAGAAGGACAATATGAGTTGGAAACCGGCAATGTTATCGTTAAACGGTTTGAAGGGATTAACCCTGACCACACACCGGGAGTATTGGTAAAGAATCACGGTCCGTTCAGTTGGGGTACGAGTCCGGCCAATGCCGTTTACAATGCCAAAGTGATGGAGCAGTGTGCCAAAATGGCTTTCGTGTCCTTTATGGTAAACCCCGAAACCACAATGAATCCGCTGCTCATCGAGAAGCATTATAACCGTAAACACGGACCGAACGCTTACTACGGACAGAAAAAGAAATAAACAAAGTATATTAACTAACAAATCTTTAACAATTTAAAATTTTTATCATGAACGCATTTGATCAATATGAAGTATGGTTTGTTACGGGAGCACAGCTTCTGTACGGTGGTGACGCAGTAGTAGCAGTCGACGGTCACTCCACTCAAATGGTTAACGGTTTGAATGCCTCCGGCAAACTCCCCGTTAAAGTAGTATATAAAGGAACGGCCAATTCGTCCAAAGAAGTGGAAGCCGTATTTAAAGCGGCCAACAATGACGAAAAGTGCATTGGCGTAATCACGTGGATGCACACGTTCTCACCGGCTAAAATGTGGATACACGGTTTGCAACAACTGAAAAAGCCGTTGCTTCACCTCCACACTCAGTTCAACAAAGAGATACCTTGGGATACCATGGATATGGACTTTATGAACTTGAACCAATCTGCTCACGGCGACCGCGAATTCGGACACATCTGTACCCGTATGCGTATCCGCCGTAAAGTAGTTGTAGGTTATTGGCAAGATGAGGATACTCAGCACAAGATTGCCGTATGGATGCGTGTTTGTGCCGCATGGGCTGATGCACAAGACATGTTGATTATCCGTTTCGGCGATCAGATGAACAATGTAGCCGTAACAGATGGGGATAAAGTCGAAGCAGAACAGCGCATGGGTTATCATGTAGACTACTGTCCGGTTAGCGAACTGATGCAATATCATACGGAAGTAAAAGATGCCGATGTAGAAGCTTTAGTGAAAACCTATTTTAATGAATATGACCACGATGCCGCATTGGAAGACAAGACCACAGAAGCTTATCAAAAGGTGTGGAACTCAGCTAAGGCTGAACTCTCCCTGCGAGCCATCTTGAAAGCCAAAGGAGCCAAAGGTTTCACAACAAACTTCGATGACTTGGGACAAACAGACGGCAGTCATTTCGACCAGATTCCCGGCTTGGCTTCACAACGTTTGATGGCCGATGGTTATGGTTTCGGTGCCGAAGGCGACTGGAAATCTGCCGCTCTCTACCGTACGGTATGGGTAATGAACCAAGGTTTGCCTACAGGTTGCTCATTCTTGGAGGACTACACGTTGAATTTCAATGGAGAGAACAGTTCTATCCTGCAAGCACACATGTTGGAGGTTTGTCCGCTCATTGCAGCTCAAAAGCCTCGTTTGGAAGTACACTTCCTCGGCATTGGTATTCGCAAGAGCCAGACAGCCCGCTTGGTCTTCACGTCTAAGGTAGGTACAGGATGTACTGCTACCGTAGTAGATTTGGGCAACCGTTTCCGCCTCATTGTAAACGACGTAGAATGTATCGAACCGAAACCTCTGCCCAAGCTCCCTGTAGCTTCCGCATTGTGGAAACCCATGCCGAACTTCGAAATCGGCGCAGGTGCCTGGATTTTGGCCGGTGGTACACACCATTCTTGCTTCTCATACGACTTGACAGCCGAATATTGGGAAGACTACGCCGAAATCTCCGGTATCGAAATGGTACACATCAACAAAGACACCACCATCAGCGAGTTCAAGAAGGAACTCCGCATGAACGAAGTGTATTATATGCTGAACAAAGCACTTTGCTAATAGCATACCAGCAAAGGATTTAAAATTAAAAGTGCTCGGCGAGCAATCGTTTGCAGCACTTTTAATTTATTCATTTATTATTGTTATACTTTAATTTATAGGGTTAAATATGAAAACAGATGCTAAGTCAACCATCGAAACCGGAAAAGCTATCCTGGGTATAGAATTCGGTTCTACACGAATCAAGGCGGTCCTGATCGACCCTGAGAACCACCCTATCGCCCAAGGAAGTCATACTTGGGAAAACCAGTTGGTAGATGGCCTTTGGACATACAGTATAGAAGAAATATGGTATGGACTGCAAGATTGTTATGCCGATCTCCGTGCCAATGTAAAAAAGCAATATGACACAGAGATAGAGACCTTGGCAGCCATTGGCGTCAGCGCTATGATGCACGGCTACATGGCATTTGATAAGAATGAAGAGATTCTGGTTCCTTTCCGTACATGGAGAAACACCAACACCGGGCAAGCCGCTGCAGCTCTATCCGAGCTTTTTGTCTACAACATCCCTCTCAGATGGAGCATCTCTCATTTATATCAGGCCATACTGAACAACGAAAAACATGTCAACGAGATAGATTTCCTGACTACACTTGCAGGTTACGTACACTGGCAACTTACGGGTGAAAAGGTATTGGGTATTGGCGATGCATCCGGAATGCTTCCCATCGACCCAGCCACCAAGAACTATTCGGCTGAAATGGTAGCTAAATTCGACAAACTGGTTGCCCCCAAAGGATATTCATGGAAACTGGAAGACATTCTCCCAAAAGTATTGAATGCCGGAGAAAATGCAGGCTGCCTTACTCCTGAAGGGGTCAAAAGACTGGACGTATCCGGCAACTTGAAAGCAGGCATACCGCTTTGTCCTCCAGAGGGTGACGCGGGAACCGGTATGGTGGCCACTAATGCCGTCAAACAGCGTACCGGAAATGTTTCGGCCGGAACTTCTTCGTTCTCCATGATCGTATTGGAAAAGGAACTGTCCAAACCTTACGAGATGATAGACATGGTCACCACTCCGGACGGAAGCCTCGTCGCCATGGTACACTGTAACAACTGTACTTCCGACCTCAACGCATGGGTCAACCTTTTCAAGGAGTTCCAAGAACTTCAGGGCCAGCCCGTCGATATGGACGACATATACGGCAAGCTTTACAACCACGCACTTACAGGTCATGCGGATTGCGGAGGACTCGTATCATACAATTATTTCTCCGGAGAACCCGTCACTGGACTTGCCGAAGGCAGACCTTTGTTCGTGCGTTCAGCCAATGACAAGTTCAATCTGGCCAACTTCATGAGAGCCCATTTGTATGCTTCTGTCGGTGTTCTTAAAATAGGAAATGATATCCTCTTCAACGAGGAAAAAATCAGAGTGGACCGGATTACCGGCCACGGGGGCTTGTTCCGTACCAAGGGAGTAGGCCAACGGG
>ULVR01081881.1_pt1 | contig 13787 bp, 10 predicted proteins | sample 1959601 | NCBI WGS metagenome assembly ULVR01 (sample SAMEA4835791, study PRJEB28245) | human gut metagenome | biome: gut microbiome; material: fecal sample | place: Denmark | collected 2008
TTACCTAATCGCACAACAAATATTATATCACAGAAAAGCACGAAGTCAACTAATTTTTTAACTTTTTTATTATCTTATAACTGTTCTTCAAGCACATTTGGAGCCTTCTTTAAAAGCTCTGGTATTCCAGCCGGATTCTTTCCTCCTGCCTGTGCCATGTTAGGACGGCCGCCACCGCCGCCACCTACAAGTGATGCAACAGCCTTGATCAGATTGCCTGCATGGGCTCCTTTTGCAACTGCATCATCAGTAGCCATAGCTATCATATTAACCTTATCGCTTCCTATTGCACTTACAACAAGAACAACGCCTGAACCTATTTCGTTCTTAATCTTATCACCAAGGTTACGAAGCTCATTCATGTCTACATTATCAACCTTAGTAGCTACAAACTTAACACCCTTTATCTCAACAACATTATCTGAAACATCTCCAAGTGCATTGTTTGCCAGTTCAGCCTTAAGCTTTTCATTCTCTGAAGATAATGCTTTTATTTCATCGTTCATTGTATGAATTCTTCTGACAAGCTGTACACTTTCTGTCTTAGCAGCCTCACTTGCTTCCTTTACAAGCTTCTCAAGTTCTTCGTAGTACTTAAGGACTCCCTTATCTGTAAGGGCTTCTATTCTTCTTACACCAGCAGCAACACCTGCCTCTGATATAATCTTAAAAAGTCTGATATTAGCTGTATTAGCAACATGTGTACCACCACAGAACTCCTTAGAGAAATCATCAATGCATACAACCCTTACGCTTTCACCATACTTTTCACCAAAGAGCGCCATAGCACCTGTCTTTTTTGCTTCTTCTATAGTCATAATCTTAGTTTCTACAGGTATAGCTTCAACTATCTTTTCATTGACTATATCTTCAACCTTTTTAAGTTCTTCAGCTGTCATGCTCTGGAAATGTGTAAAGTCAAATCTTAATCTTTCAGGATCCACATAAGAGCCTTTCTGCTCAACATGATTGCCAAGAACTGTCCTTAAAGCTTTCTGTAAAAGGTGTGTAGCACTATGATTCTTACATGTATCAGCTCTGTATTCAGAATCTACTAAAAGAGTAACTGTATCACCAGCTTTAATCATGCCTTTTGTCATAACTCCGACATGACCGATTTTTCCACCCTTAAGTTTTATAGTTGTATCTACCTTGAATTCACCCTCAGGAGATGTAATATAGCCTTTATCGCCTTCCTGTCCACCCATTGTGGCATAGAATACTGTTTCATCAACGATTATAGTTCCCTTATCGCCTTCTGAAAGTGCTTCTACAACATCTTCTTCAGTTGTAAGAACTGTTACCTTTGAATCATTCTTAAGCTTATCGTATCCTACAAACTCACTTGTTATTGCTGGGTCAATCTCGTCATATACGGTAGCATCTGCTCCCATGTAGTTACTTACCTTACGTGCCTTACGTGCCTTTTCTCTCTGCTCGTTCATGCACTTACTAAAGCCTTCTTCATCTATTGTAATGTTCTTTTCTTCTAATATTTCCTTTGTAAGGTCTATTGGGAAACCATAAGTATCATAAAGCTTAAATGTATCCTCTCCTGAAAGCACATTCTTATTCTGTTCTTCAAGAGCCTTTTCCATATCAGCTAATATACTAAGTCCCTGATCAATAGTTTTGTTAAACTTTTCTTCTTCCTCAGAGATAACCTTTGTTATGAACTCTTTCTTTTCTTCAAGCTCAGGATAACCATCCTTAGATCCTTCTATGACTGTTTCACAGAGTTTAGATAAGAACTTGTCCTGAATTCCCAACAATCTTCCATGTCTTGCTGCTCTTCTTAAAAGTCTTCTAAGAACATATCCTCTTCCTTCGTTAGATGGCATAATTCCATCGCTGACCATAAATGTAACGGAACGTATATGATCTGTGATAACTCGGATAGAAACATCCTGTTTTTCATCTTCTTTATATTTTACACCTGCCATTTCGCACACCTTGTTACGAAGTGCCTGTAATGTATCAACATCAAATATAGAATCAACATCCTGAACAACTACTGCAAGTCTTTCAAGACCCATACCAGTATCAATGTTCTTCTGGATAAGATCTGTATAATGACCATGTCCATCATTGTTAAACTGTGAAAATACATTGTTCCATACTTCCATATATCTATCGCAGTCGCATCCCACTGTGCAGCCTGGCTTACCACAACCATACTTTTCACCACGGTCATAGTAAATCTCAGAACATGGACCGCAAGGACCGGCACCATGCTCCCAGAAATTATCTTCCTTACCAAAACGGAATATTCTTTCTGGCGCAATACCTATTTCTTTATTCCATATATCAAAGGCTTCATCATCATCTTCATATATAGATGGATATAATCTGTTGGCATCAAGTCCTACAACCTCTGTAAGGAACTCCCATGACCAGTGTATAGCTTCTGTCTTGAAATAATCACCAAAAGAGAAATTACCAAGCATTTCAAAAAATGTACCATGTCTTGCTGTCTTACCAACATTCTCAATATCACCAGTTCTGATACACTTCTGGCATGTAGTAACCCTTCTTCTTGGTGGAATCTCCTGTCCTGTGAAATAAGGCTTTAATGGAGCCATACCTGAATTAATAATAAGTAAACTGTTATCATTATGTGGAACGAGCGAAAAGCTCTTCATCTTTAAATGTCCCTTGCTCTCAAAGAAATCAAGATATAATCTTCTTAATTCATTAACACCTCTGTACTGCACTTTAATTATCCTCCTGTTTAGCTGCCTTTTTAGCATCTAATCCTTTTCTTATCTTACCGCCGGCAAATACTGCAAGAACTAAAAGTCCAAGCATAACAATGAACTTTGCCGCTTCGAATATAATCTCTGAAACTAATGTAAGTCCTATCATAATTCTTCCTTTCTGCCACTGCCGGCTTCGCAGCAGCTACAAACAACTTAGTATTTTATCATAGCTTATATCAATTTTCAACTCATAACAAACTAGCAATTCCATTTTCCATTTTCAAGAAAATATCTGGCACTATTTTCTGCTGCATTTATAATGTCACTGTTATAGCCTATTGTTTTTAACAGCTTTATTGCATTTCTTGTTGTTGCCGGACCTGAATATAGTTTGAAATCAAATATAACCTCATCATCTGTAACCTTCTCCTGAAAATGATAATTATCATATTGACCACTAAGAAGTGTAGTAAGCTCAATATCATGTGTTGCAGCAAAAACAAGAGCCTTACTTGCACTGACACTCTTTAATATTTCCGATGATGCAGCAATTCTTTCAACTGTATTAGTACCACGAAGCACTTCATCAACAAACATAAGAACAGGATGTCCTTCTTTGTTAGCAGCATCCAGTATTCTTTTAAGTGACTTTATTTCAACTATATAATAACTGTTTGAATTACTAAGATCATCACGCAAAGCCATTGATGAATATATCCTGTATACAGGAGCTTTGTAATAATCAGATACACTTGTATATATAGTCTGTGATAAAAGTGCATTAACCGCTATTGTCTTAAGAAATGTTGATTTTCCTGATGCATTAGAACCTGTCAGCAAGACATTATGCTTTGTACTTATAGAATTGGCAACAGGCTTCTTTATAAGCGGATGATATACATTTTTTACTTCAAGCTGCATATCACTATCATTCTTAAACTCTGGAATACACCATGCATCAAGCATATTTCTAAAAGAGGCTATTGCTATAGATGATTCTATAAATCCAAGAGTATCTATAAGCTCATATATACGCTTTTCTTTATCATGAAAAAGCTTTATAAGATTGTTAAACTTAATAAGATCTGCATGTGTAAGCATTCTAAGATAATCAAGTGCCATTTCCATAATAGAGCCATCAACATTTCCAGTTTCAAGAAGCCATGATCTTTTCATTATATCAGATAAATCTTCTGTTATATTTTTTAGCTTAATATTGTACTCTTCAAGAAAATCAACATTAAGTGCAGTTATCTTTCCAGCACCCATCAGAAGCTTAACTATATGGTTGACACATATAAAATATCTGTCAACTCCAGCTTTGAATTTATAATATGTTATTATTGAAAAAGCAACTGCTGCAATACACAGCCATATTCCTATAACAGGATTTATAACACACGTAAAAACTATTGCTGCGACTAAAAATAACAATGAAGCATAATGAAGTGCATTGCTTTTTTTATCAAGCCCCACAACAACATCACAATAATCACTAATAGATATGTGCTTTGCCCTTCCTATCCAGACAAATATTTTTTGAAGTTCAAGCCTCTTTGATGCATTTTTATCTATGGCAGTGGCAAGCCTATCAAGTTTTTTTAATGACTCCATATCAGCATCTGGCTGTCTTAACATTCTGTATAAATATTCCTGTCCGGCTGATGAATTAGTATTATTCATCATACGGAATATATCATCCATACCAAGATCATTCCATGTTATATCATCTATAGAATTCTCATTAGCATTTCTTTTAAAGTAATGTGATATACATTCGTAATCATCACCAGTATACTTTCTTTGTGCTGGTTTTCCCCATCCATTTTTCAGTTTATTAATAATAGCATTCTGTTTTCTTTTATTATTTGTTATTGTAACATATACAGCTACAAAAACCACCATTGCAAAAAATACAATTATCTGCATACTTGACTTGTCCATTATTTTCCTCCTTGAACATAGGATAATACTGCGGTTTCAAGTGAAAGCTTTATCATATCATCAAAACCCTCCTGACGTTCTTTAACCGACAGTGATCCACCATTAAGAAGATTATCACTTATTGTAAACATGGCAAGGGCTCTCTTTGAAAGTCTTGCTGCATTCATATATAATGCTGCTGATTCCATCTCTACCGCAAGGACATTCATTTTACTCCACGATTTATTATATTCAGTATTATCATTATAAAAAACATCTGTAGATACTACATTACCTACCTCTGTCCATATGCCATATAACCCTGCCTGTTCATAGGCTGTATGCAAAAGTCCAAAGTCTGCTATGGGCGCATACAATCCTGGAAGGCGGTACTGCATTGCATAATTAGAATCTGTACATGTTCCCATAGCAAGTACTATATCTCTTAAATCCACCTTATCAGATATAGTTCCGGCTGAACCTATTCTTATTATGGTATCAACATCATAAAACTTAAATAATTCATAACTGTAAATACCCATTGAAGGCATTCCCATACCGCTCGCCATAACCGATAATTCCACATCTTTATATATGCCAGTGTAACCATATATATTCCGCACTGAATTGAATTTTCTGACATTATCAAGATAAGTTTCTGCAATATATTCAGCTCTTAAAGGATCACCAGGCATAATTACTGTTCTGGCTATATCTCCTATCTTAGCTGTATTATGTGGTGTAGCCATATTACTAATATTTCCTCCTTGATACATTTAAACAAAGGCTGTATTCTGCCATAACATCAATACGTTTATGTCACTTTCAAGCTATATGCAATGCAACAGATCTTAACGTACAGACATGCAGAAAAACAGCCTGTTATTAACCTTTATATCTATTTTCCTTCATATTTTATGACAGAATCAACATTATAACCTGTGAGCTTTTCTCTGCCATCAAGTCCCTCAAGTTCGATAAGAAATACTATTTTCACTACAACTCCTCCTAGTCTTTCAATAAGTTTTATGATAGCTTCTGTAGTACCGCCTGTTGCAATAAGATCATCTATTATAACAACCTTCTGTCCTGGCTTTATAGCATCCTTATGCATTTCAAGAGTTGCAGTTCCATATTCAAGTGAATAATCCTCTGATATAGTTTCACAAGGAAGCTTACCCGGTTTTCTTACTGGAACAAAACCCTTGCCGTTAGCATATGCAACTGGTACACCAAATATAAAGCCTCGTGATTCTGGTCCTGCAACTATATCATAATCAACATCCTTAAGTAAATCATTCATGCCATCTATAGCAAGCTTTAATCCCTCCGGACTCTGTATAACCGATGTTATATCCCTGAATATAATCCCCTTTTCTGGAAAATCCGGAATGTTTCTTACGTAATCTTCTACTTTTTTCATATTGTCCTCCATTCTTGCGCTGCTTCTTTGCGCATCTCAAGTTTGTGCGAAGCACAAATCTTGCGTGTGAAAAATCTTATTTTTCACACTATCCTCCTATAGAACAGGCAGAATTCCACCCATCATTTATAAGTACATTATTTACAATTCATTTTATCAGATTCATCATATACAATCAAGCATTTATCTATACAATCAGACATACAAGCCCGGAATTTTCATTCATTACCTTTTCTATCGTTTCACTTATTTTATCCATATTTTCTTTTGTTATATTATGAGTTTTTTCATATATACCATCATCCACAATCTGTTCTATCGTTTTTCCAAATATGCTTGTGTCCCATATACCATCAGGATTGTCATTCGTGCTCTTCTTTATATAGTCAATCAGGTCATCTGCCTGGTTTTTTGTTCCAACTATTGGTGCAATTTCTATATTTATCTGAGTTTTAAGCAGATTTACCGAAGGTACTCTTGCTTTTATTCTCACACCATACTTATTTCCATTTTTTATAACAACCGGTTCATCAAGTTCTATCGCATTTCTTACAGGTGTTACTACGCCAAAGCCTGACAGATTAACCTGTGACATAGCCTCTCCTATGCCCTCATACTCCTTTTTCCTTATAGACAGGTCTCTTATTATGCTTACAAGTTCATATTCGTTACGGATGCTGGTTCCTGTAAGTTCACTTAATATATCATAATATATCCCCTGACTCATATCATAATCCACACTTACCACGCCTTCTGCCATGTTTACATCACTTATTGTAAGCTGTTTTATGTATTCATTATCATTATTATATTCATAATTATCTGCATCTTTTATAGTATTAACATCATTAAGCATCTGATGTGCCACCTGACAAAGTTCCTTTCTCAGCCAGTGTTTTGATGGCAGAACCTGTGTCCATGCTGGCGTATTAAAATCTATTTCTTTGACCGGGAATTCTTTAAGGATACTTTCAAATATCCTGTTTACATCCTCCTGCTTTAACTGATCACAATTAACCGGCATAACTGAAACATCATATTTCTCTGTCATATCAGCTGCCAGTCTGCTTGTTTCCTTTGAATAAGGTTTAACACTGTTTAGCAGAACAACAAAAGGTTTGCTTATCTGTTTAAGCTCATTTATAGTCTTTTCTTCTGCAGGAATATAATCTTTCCTGTCTATCCCCGTTATACTTCCATCAGTTGTTACCACTATACCAATCGTAGAATGTTCTGTAATCACCTTTTTAGTACCTGTTTCAGCCGCCTTGGAAAACGGTATCTCCTCGCTATTCCATGGAGTTTTAACCATTCTTTCAACACCATTTTCCATGTGTCCGTTAGCACCTTCTATCATATATCCGACACAATCAACCATCCTTACTTTAACACTTATTCCATCAAATGGTGTTATAAGTGCAGCCTCTTTTGGTATAAACTTTGGTTCTGTCGTCATAATAGTGGTTCCCCCGGATGCCTGTGGCAGTTCATCTGTAGCTCTTTTCTTTTCATTTTCGTCCTGCATTACAGGAAGCACACATAATTCCATAAATCTTCTTATAAATGTTGACTTTCCTGTTCTTACTGGTCCTACTACTCCCAGATATATTTCACCATTAGTTCTGTGTTTAATATCGTTATACATATCATAACCAGCATCCGTATATGACGTATTAGCCTCCATAACAAAAACCTCCTGAATATACACTTGTAAATGTATATTCAGGAGGTAATATAATTATGACCATAACATATATTGCTAATCCAGCATAACCTATCACTGATAACTTATAACTAATAACTGATAACTCCAAACTGCGCCAGTGTATAAAACACAAGAATAATAAGAAGTAGAACAGGTGCTATATACTTAACCATCACTCTGTATATAAGCTCCCTTTTAAATGTCTCACCATTCTTTGTTGCTTCATTTATAACATAGTCTGGTTTAGCAAACCATCCGATAAGAATACATGTAAGGAAAGCAACAACCGGAAGGAGCAGACTATTACTTATGAAATCACAAAATGTCAGGAAGTCCATACCTAATATTGTAACATGAGCCCATACACCATTGCCCAGCGAACATGGTATTCCAAGTAATACTGAAAATACTATGATTCCTATGCACGCCTTAAGACGGCTTATTCCCAGTCTATCCATAATCATAGATGCTATCGCTTCCATGACTGAAACAGAGCTTGTAAGTGCTGCAAAAAATACAAGAGCGAAAAACAATACTCCAATAATTCTTCCAGCAGCCATCTGTCCAAACACCTTAGGAAGTGTTACAAACATAAGACCTGCACCGCTCGCCTGCGTACCAGCTTCTCCGCTGAATATATATACTGCTGGAACAACCATCATACCAGCAAGAAGTGCTATAGCTGTATCAAATATTTCAATCTGGTTAACTGATTTTACAAGACTCACCTCGTCTTTAGTATATGAACCATAAGTTATCATAATACCCATTGCAAGACTCATTGAGTAAAACATCTGTCCCATTGCCGCACATACTGTTTTAAACGAAAACTTGCTAAAATCAGGAAGCAGATAATACTTTATACCATCCTTAGAACCAGGAAGCATTATGACATAAATACATATTACAATCGCAAGCACAATAAGAACTGGCATAAGGAATCTGCTGACATTCTCAATTCCTTTTTCAACTCCTGATATAACTATAATCGAAGTAAGTGCAAGAAAAATTATAAAAAAGACAAGTGGTGCCCATTCCTGACTGACAAAGTTTCCGAAAAACGAATCATTTGCGGCCTCAGTAACCTCTCCCGTTGCAAAAACTGTCACATATTTTGTAACCCAGCCACCTATTACGCAGTAATATGGAAGAATAATAACAGGAATTATGAACGCAATAGGCCCTATAAATCCAAATTTTTTATCAACCTTGCTATATGCTCTTGTAGGACTAAGCTTTGTTTTTCTTCCTATAGCTATCTCTGTTGTCATAAGTGTAAAACCAAATGTCAACGCAAGTATAATGTATACAAGAATAAATATTCCTCCCCCATATTGCGCTGCCAGATATGGAAATCTCCATAAATTACCAAGTCCTACTGCACTTCCGGCAGCAGCAAGAACAAAGCCTATGCCGCCTGTGAAGCTGCCTCTTTCTTTTTTATCCATTATTAATATCCAAACCTTTCTATATTTATCTATTCATCAAACTCTGCAAGAACATAGTAGCCCCTGCTCGTCTCTCCAACTTCTTTTACAACCCCATGCCTTGACTTTAATCTGTCTGGTGTTGAATAATTCCCAGACATTGCCACCGCAGGTTCTATCGTATAATAATAGCTGCTTGGAAGCTTTCCTTCAGTTATATCTACCTCATCACCCGGCTTAACAAGATTAGGCCGGCTCATAGTAAACTCCATCTGTCTCATAATAATCCTCCATTCTTGCGTGTGAAAAATCTTATTTTTCACACTACCTCAATTCTGTATACACCTTTAAGCATACATAATCCTACAGATTAATTTTTTCAAGACATTTGATAGTATATTCATCAAGCTTGTTTTTTAGAGCTGACTGCTGTTCTTTGCTTATATTTATCACACCATCCGCAATACTTTTTGCGGACTCTGAGGCTTCCTTTAACGTCTTAGCATCTGTGTAAATATCAGCTATTCCGAAATCAAAATCACCACTTTGCCTTATCCCAAAGAAATCTCCCGGACCACGCAGCTTTAAATCTTCCTCTGCAATCCTGAATCCATCGTTAGACTTATTCAGTATCTCAAGCCTCTGCTTTATCTGTTTTGATTTAGCTGATGTTACAAATATACAATATGACTGATATCTGCCACGTCCAACTCTTCCTCTTAGCTGATGGAGCTGTGCAAGTCCAAAGCGTTCCGAATTCTCAACCATCATGACTGTGCTGTTAGGCACATTAACACCAACCTCTATAACAGTTGTTGATACAAGAACATCTGTATCTCCATTCATAAACTTTTCCATTTTCTCATTTTTTTCAGATGCTTTCATCCTGCCATGAAGATAATCAATCCTTGCATCAGGTATAGCCTCTTTTAGCTTCTGTGAATAATCAATCACATTTTCCGCTTCAATATTCTCACTATCCTCAACCATAGGACATATAACATAGCATTGGCGTCCTTCCTTTATCTGCCTGCTAATAAATGTGTATGCTTTAGTTCTATACGATGTATCAACAACACAATTCTTTATTGGCAGCCTGTCAGAAGGAAGTTCATCTATAATTGATATATCAAGATCACCATAAAGTATAATAGCCAGTGTTCTTGGTATAGGAGTAGCACTCATGACAATAATATGTGGATTCTCTCCTTTATCAGAAAACATTTTTCTTTGATTAACCCCGAATCTATGCTGCTCATCTGTTATAACAAGCGCAAGCTTCTTATATATAACCTTTTCCTGGATAAGTGCATGTGTACCAACTACTATATCAAGCTCTCCTGTTTCAAGCTGTCCATACACTTTTTTCTTTTCTCTTAGTGTCATAGAACCAGTCAGCAGACCAACTTTAAGTTCTATACCTGATTTATAAAAAAGCTCTGTCATTGACTCAAATTGCTGCTTTGCAAGAACCTCTGTTGGTACCATCATTGCAGCCTGGCATCCTGCGTATGCAGTATTCATAAGTGCCAGTATGGCAATTATAGTTTTTCCTGACCCAACATCTCCCTGGATAAGCCTGCTCGTAACATGTTTCCCCGCCATATCAGCTTTTATTTCATCCCATGTCCGCAGCTGTGCGTTAGTCAGTGTATACGGCAGCCTGCTTATAAATTCATCTGTACGTTTATCATTATTAATTATATATGAATTAGGAATACGCTCATTAGCTGACTTAAGATTCATGGTTGCAAGAACAAAAAGGAAGAACTCTTCAAAGGCAATCCTGTGTCTGGCTTGTATATAATCCTCCATTGAATCTGGAAAATGTATCTTATGCATGGCTTTATTATGTTCAAGAAGTCCATATTTATCCATAATCACTTCTGGAATGAACTCATACTCCATTCCAACTGCATATTCATCTATCGCCTGCCTGACAGCCTTTGTAACTACCTTGTTAGACAGTCCTTTTGTCAGCGGATATACCGGTGACATACTGTTTTTTATTTCTGCATAAGCTGCCATGGTGTATATATCAGGATGCTCTAATGCATATTCTCCATTCTTTACAACAATTCTCCCCCTGAAAATATAATGCATGCCAACACGTAGTTTTGACTTCAAAAAAAGCGAATTATACCATAAACATTTTATAGTATCCATATTTTCATCTTTCACAACTACTGATATTATACTTTTCCGTTCTCCACCATATATCTTAGGACTTGCCACTACTGTTGCTTCAACTGCAGCAACCATCTTTTCACTACTGCTTAGTGAATTAATAAAAACAGGCTCCTCATACACAATATAATCTCTTGGATATAATCTTACGAGATCCTCTACCGTATATACAGAAAGCCTGTTAAGATTCATTGCAGTCTTAGTCCCTATTCCTTTTAATTGTGTAATATCCATACATCAACCTCGGATAATAGTCTTTGACGTGTAATATTTTGTTTATTCTACAGACACGATATAATAATATACCGGCTGTCCGCCATACTGAAGTTCAACATCAACACCATCAAACTTTTCTTCTATCTTGGATACTAACTCTTCTGCCTTGTTTTCGTCGATATCTTCACCATAATATACACTTATAAGTTCAGATTCATCATCAACAAACTCAGAAAGCATATCTATAAGTGTATCATCCATATCCGTACCTACAGAAGCAAGCCCCTTATCTCCAAGTCCAAGATAATTGTCTTTTTTAATTTCCTTACCATCAATAGATGTATCTCTTACTGCATATGTGAGCTGTCCAGACTTAACTGTCGAAAGTGATTCAAGCATAGCCTTCTCGTTTTCATCTGCAGATCTTGTAAGCTCAAAATTAATCATGGCTGTTATACCCTGAGGAATAGTCTTTGTTGGTATAACAACAAGCTTTTTATCCTCTATAATAGATGCAGCCTGGTTAGAGGCAAGAATAATATTGCTGTTATTAGGAAGTACAAATATTGTATCTGCATTAATCTTATCAGCTGCGTTAAGAATATCTTCTGTTGATGGATTCATAGTCTGTCCACCCTGAATAACTTCATCAACTCCAAGACCCTTGAATATCTCTGCTAATCCTTCGCCTGCCGCGATAGTTATAAAACCAAAGTCCTTCTTAGGTGCATTCTTAGGCTTTTCTTCCTCATGCTTTTTCATTGCATCTGCTGCAACGGCTGACTGATATTCAGACTGTGCAATAACCTTCTGATTATGCTCTTCCCTCATGTTATCAACTTTCATCTTTGTAAGCTGTCCATATTCAAGACCCTTCTCAAAAGCCTGTCCTGGATGATTAGTATGAACATGCACCTTAACGATATCATCAAGATTAACACATACTATTGAATCACCTATAGAAGAAAGAAACTTTTTAAATTCCGCTTCTGTATTTTCGTTAAATGGTTTTTCAAGCATGATAATAAATTCAGTACAGTATCCAAACTTAATATCTGCATTATCAATAGCAGCACCTTTGCCTGGCATGCTCGAACCAGCTTTAAATTCTGCATTAGGCTCTGTTATTGTAAAATCTGTAACCTTGCCTGTGAGTGCATCAAGCATACCTCTTAACACTACTACAAGTCCCTGTCCGCCTGAATCAACAACTCCTGCTTCTTTTAATACTGGAAGCATATCTGGTGTCTTTGAAAGGACTTCTTCTGCATATTCTATGATAAGAGTTAAAGCCTTTTCCATATCAGTGATAGATTCCGCAACCTGTGCAGCCTTATCTGAAACACCTTTGGCAACCGTAAGGATAGTTCCTTCCTTTGGCTTCATAACAGCCTTATAAGCTGTTTCTGTAGCTCTCACTGTTGCAACAGCAAGTGTCTGTACAGTTATTTCCTTAACCTGTGACATTTCTTTAGTGAATCCTCTAAGAAGCTGTGAAAGAATAACACCCGAATTACCTCTGGCGCCTCTTAGCGATCCTGTTGATATTGCTTTAGCAAGATTCTCCATAGTTGGATTTACTATAGAACTCACTTCCTTAGCCGCTGACATAATAGTAAGTGTCATATTAGTACCTGTATCACCATCTGGTACAGGGAATACATTCAGATCATTAATCCATTCTTTCTTTGATTCAAGATTCTTAGCGCCTGCAAGAAACATCTTCTGCACAAGTGCTGCATCTATAGTAGTAATAGCCACTTTATTCCTCCATTCCGCCATAATAAAGGCTTGTAAATAATTCTATACTAATCAATTAATCTATAACACGCACACCTTCTACATATATGTTAATCTTCTTAATCTCAAGGCCTGTGCATTCAGATACTTTGTATTTTACATTTTCAATAAGATTATCTGCAACCGTTGAAATACATACTCCATAAGAAACGATAACATGGAAATCAATCTCTATCCTGTTATCACTATCTATATCAACCTTAATGCCTCTTGTAAGACTGTCTCCCTTTAACAGCTTTACAAGTCCATCCTTCATACTTACAGCTGCCATTCCGACAATGCCAAAACACTCAACTGCAGTTGAACCAGCATACTGGGCAACAACCTCACTTGAGATAGATACTTTACCTAACTTATTATTCAATATTCCATTCATATCTAGCCTCCATACTGCGACTTGTATTTTA
>ULVR01020881.1_pt1 | contig 13784 bp, 10 predicted proteins | sample 1959601 | NCBI WGS metagenome assembly ULVR01 (sample SAMEA4835791, study PRJEB28245) | human gut metagenome | biome: gut microbiome; material: fecal sample | place: Denmark | collected 2008
TCCGTTCGTCACCAACTAATATTCAATTAAACAACAATATTATGCAAAGAATCCACCAAGTTCATCTGCAATCTTCTTTTCTATAACTTCTGCATCTTCCCTACTCTTTGCGCTTACACTTATATATGTCTTAAGCTTAGGTTCTGTACCACTTGGTCTTACTACTACTGAGCAGTTGCCATCAAGAAGATACTTAAGAACATCTGACTTTGGAAGTCCATCAAGACCCTTGCTGTAATCAAGAACTGTATTAATCTTCTTACCTGCAAAGCTCTCTATCTTCTTACCCTCGCCTACTTCTTTATGGAATGTTTCCATAATCTCCTGCATCTTTTCAAATCCAGCTGAACCATCAAACTCATAAGAATGAAGTGTATTCAGGCAATATCCATACTTATCAAAAAGCTCATTAAGCTTATCAAGTAAAGAAATACCATGAGTAGCATAGTAGCTGAACATTTCACATATAAGGAATGCACCATTAACAGCATCCTTATCTCTTACATAGCTTCCTGAAAGATATCCATATGATTCCTCAAAACCAAAGATATATGAATCTTCCTTGCCCTGCTTTTCAAGGAATCCAATCTGCTCTCCTATAAACTTAAAGCCTGTGAGAACATTAATAACCTTTACGCCATAATTCTTTGCAATCTGCTCTGCCATATCCATAGAAACAATAGTTTTAACCATAACTGGATCAGCTGGCATTCTGTTATGCTTTGTTCTCTGTGAACAGATGTAATCAAAAAGCAACATTCCTGTCTGGTTACCTGTTAACAACTGATAATCTCCGTTCTTGTCCTTAACAGCTATACCAACACGGTCACAGTCAGGGTCAGTAGCTAAAAGAAGATCTGCATTGTTACGCTTTGCATAATCCATACCGAGTGCCATAGCCTCTTTTATCTCTGGGTTTGGATATGGGCATGTTGGGAAGTTTCCATCTGGGAGTCTTTGTTCTTCTACTATAGTTATGTTCGTATATCCCATCTCTTCAAGAGTTCTTGTGACTGGAATATAGCCTGTACCATTCAGAGGACTGTATACAATAGATACATTCTTATTAACCTCTTCACCAAACAATACTGACTGGCTCTTAACCTTTTCTATAAATGCAGTAAGAACATCATCTGATATGTATTCAATCTTTCCTTCCTTAACAGCCTCATCAAAATCCATCTTCTTAACATCAGCAAATATATCAAGCTTTTCTATTTCAGCAAGAACTGCTGCTGCTGCTTCTGTTGTAATCTGGCATCCATCAGCACCATATACCTTATAACCATTATACTTAGATGGGTTATGTGATGCTGTTACCATAACACCTGCTGATGCATGGAGATATCTTGTTGCAAATGATACTGTTGGAACAGGGTTAAGTCTAGGCCATAAATTAACCTTAATTCCGTTAGCTGCAAATACTGATGCTGCTGTCTTTGCAAATACATCTGATTTAATACGTGAATCATAACCTATAGCTACTGATGGTTCAGTAAATGATTTAACAAGATAATCTGAAAGTCCCTGTGATGCCTTAGCTACAGTATATATATTCATTCTGTTAGTACCAGCACCTATAGTCCCTCTTAAACCACCTGTACCAAACGCAAGATCACGATAGAAAGCATCCTCTGCCTGTGTCTCGTCCATTTTTTTTAATGCTTCTGAAAGTTCTTCATCCTTAACGTTTTCTACCCAACGCTTGTACTCGTCCATATAAGACATAACATTATCCTCCATTAACAAAAATGTAAATGCCATAATCATATAATGCTTATAATGTTTTTACATTTTTACATTCAAGTATCACATAACATATGGTCTTTAATATATTATACTCTATATTGACAGTAATTAGCAAACCTTTATTTAATAATAATACGATAATAATACAATAAAGACACAATAATACATAATACTACAATAACGAAGCAATAATAATGCAACAATTATACTATAACAAACAATAATAATGCAACAACAATACCATAATCAAGCAATAATAATGCAACAATTATACTATAATCAAGCAATAATAATGCAATTTATAACATACCTGTAGCGTGCAGATTTTAAAAAAAGCTGTTACATTCTGTAACAGCTTGCATTTTCACCTAGTATCCTTACAAGTTACTGTCCACCTGTTGTGACTACTGAGGCGATTGTTTTAAATAATATTTTTATATCAAGTCCTATACTCCAGTTATCTATATATTCAAGATCCATCTTTACAATATCCTCGAAATCGGTAACTGTTTTTCTTCCATAAGCCTGCCACATTCCTGTAATACCCGGCTTCATGGAAAGTCTTCTCTTATGATGTCCTTCGTATTGCATAAACTCGTTAACCGTTGGTGGTCTTGTCCCAACAAGGCTCATATCACCTAAGAACACATTAATAAACTGTGGAAGCTCATCTATGCTTGTTTTTCTTATGAACTTACCAACCTTTGTTATACGTGGGTCATCTTTCATCTTAAACATAAGGCCGCTCATTTCATTCTGCGACATAAGCTCCTTCTTTCTTTCCTCAGCATCCTGATACATTGAACGGAACTTATATATATAGAAATAACGTCCATTTTTCCCTACTCTCTTTTGCTTAAAGAACACCGGTCCCTTAGACTCAAGCTTAATAGCTGGAACAACAAATATCATTGCCACAAACATAATAAGCATACCAACTAGAGAACCTACTATATCCATAAGTCTTTTTACTGCAAGCTCTTTATAATCAAACTCACGGTTTGCAAATGTCACTACAGGGATATTTCCTATAGTACCAAGAGATGTTGAATATCCATCAAAGCCATCAAGAACCTCTATTCTGATATGAACAGTTATACCCATATCTTCAAGATTCATGACTAATGGCTTAAGGTGTTTTCTTATATTTTCATTGACATCAATATACACTTCATCAACGATTTCATTCTTTATGTAAGTCATCATGGTATGGGCATTAGCCACTACCTTCACACCATCTATCTCCTGTGAAACCATGTCCTCATCCATCACGATGAAACCACTGAGCGTTCTCACCCAGTCTTCTTCCCTGTCAAGATTATGAACAAGATGTGCTGCTCTGTCCTTCATAGTGATTGCAATCACTCTTGCCGCCTTTTCTTCGTTCTTGCCAAGACTCTTTAGATACCTTTTTATAAGTTCACGCCCTGTATATATAAAAACAAGGCTGATAAATACAGTACATATATATACACCTCTTGGCATCTGGCTTCTTCTTGTCACAAGTTCATAGACAGCTGCCATAGCTGCAAAAACTGCAACTTTACATATAACAGTCCTAAGTTCTTCGAATCTGCCTTTTTTTAAGCAGTCACCTTTTTCGTTAACAAACAGCATACTTATAAGTGCCGCAACTATAATTGTGTCCAGATTAGTACTTAACTGAACAACTGTAGAATTAACATTCATATGTCTGTATACCATCATCCATATTATACCAGAAGCATAATATGCTATAAGCACACCTATAACATCCACAAAAAACAATATTATATTCTGCACACTATCTCTTGTACTGTTTGAATTGTTCAACATTGTCACATCCTCTACTGTTTATTTTCTTAATGTATTTCCCCAATATTCTGATAAACTGTTATGCCAAACAACTATTTGTTATCATCATCAAAGTCCATATCCAGAAGGAAATCTCCTTCATATTCTTCTGTTCTGCCGTTTCTCTTCTTAAGAGGAACACCATTTACACTACCAGCTTTATTAGCTGAAGCTGCTTTATTCTTAGCTGCCATGACCTGATTCTGTGAATGTGCATTCTTTCTTGAAGCCACTGAACCAACACTTCCCGCAGCAGGTTTTATTGTATTCTTAGCTGAAGCAGTTGTTACTGATTTTGATGCTGTATTCTTTTTTGCTGTTTCTGCCTTAGCTTTTTCGAATGACTTATCTGGTGATTCATCACTATGATAGTTTCCATAGTAGCTTCCGTAGTATTTACCGTAGTATTTACCATAGTATCCATTTTCTGATAAATCAACCTTATTAAGAACACTTCCTATGATTTTTACCTTTGTTTTTCTTAACTGATCCATGACATTCTGTGCAAACTTATAGCTGACCTGATTAGCTGCTATTACAAGCACAGCTCCATCACTTACTGTAGCTACGATAGCTGCATCTATAACCGAACCAAGTGGTGGTGTATCTATGATTACATAATCATATTTTTCACGCATTTCCCTGACTGTTTCCTTATATAACGGACTATCAAGAAGTTCTGCTGGATTAGGTGGTACAGGACCAGCAAGTATAACATCCAGATTCTCAACATTTGTTGAATATATAACTTCTTCAAGACTACTCTGTCCTGATAAGAAATGTGTTAATCCCTTAATCCCCTTTTTAACCTTATAACGTCCGACAAGAACTGATTTTCTTAAATCGCAGTCAATAAACAAAACTCTTTTCCCACCATCTGCTATAGATGAAGCAAGATTCATAGTAACTGTAGATTTTCCTTCATTAGGTCCACAGCTTGTAAACATAACTACTTTAGTATCTTTTCCACTAAGGAATATATTAGTACGTAAGTTTCTATAGCTTTCTCTTACCTGATAATTATCCTGCTGGGTATTCTCTAAATTGATCTTCTGCATTATAATTCCCTCCAACCTTTCTATAATTACTTTCTCTTCTTTTTCTTCTTACTGCTTGAATGTCCATTATATTCCTCTTCTGTAAGTGGAATAAGTGAAAGGTTAGTTATTCCAAGATATCTCTCAACATCCTCAGATGACTTAATAGTATCATCAAGTAAAAACTTAACTACAAGTACGGCTATAGCGAGTACAACTCCGACAGCTGCACCAAGCACTGTATTTTTCTTTACATTAGGGCTTGATGGAGATGTTGCAACTCTACCATATTCTATAACATTAACTCCCTCTATCTGCATTACCGATTTTATCTGCTTGGCAGATATATCTGCAACTGCATCTACGATTTCCTTTGCTCTTTCAGGGTCAGGATCTGTAACTGTCACCTGAAGTACTCTGGAATCTGACTCTATTTCACATTTAATCTTGGATACAAGGTCATCTGCTTCCATATCAAGGTCAAGATTTCTTATAACCTGCTCTACTACCGGAAGACTTGTTACAAGTACCTTGTAATCCTGAACAAGCTGTGTAGATGACTGAATATCACTAAGTGTTGTTGTTGAGCCATTCTGTCTGTTGATTATGTATAACTTTATTGATGACTGATACAACGGTGTGATTGCAAGCTCTGTAATAGAAAATGCTATAATTGCTACTGCGATACCAGATACTATTAATATCCATATTTTTGATAACAGCATCATTAATATCTGCATTATATCAATTTCTACTTCTTCATTATTATCCTGTCTAATATTAGTTTCCATTTCTTCTCCTATTTTTAAATTCTTACTCATAACTTCAAAATACAATTTTCTTTATTAAATTAACTGTATCTTGATTGATTATACGTACGCTAAGTTTACTTGTCAAGAATACCCAGCTTCCTATTTTTATGCCGGAATTATGAAGTATAACTTCTATCTTACCCCTAAAACATGCGCCTTAAGGTTGTTTGTGCCTCTAATCTTATGTACATATGCACTCAAAAAAGAACATAAAAATATCTGGATATCTCATCTGATATCCAGATATGCCATTAAAACTGGCAAAGCTAACGTTGCAAGCTACTAGCCGGAATCGAACCGGCGACCTACTGATTACGAATCAGTTGCTCTACCGACTGAGCCATAGTAGCATACCTTTTATATAATACTATTCATCCCATCAAATGTAAAGTCTTATAATCATATTTTTAGCCAATTTTTTTATCATATTTTTAATCATATTTTTTAATCATATTTTTATTTTTTGTTTCTCATAAAAATTTTAATTTTTTTGTTTTTTCTGTTGACAAATAATATATCACATGATAATATAAACAAGTCGCTGGGAAACAGCAACAACTAAATAAGCAGTCGTGGCGGAATTGGCATACGCGCTAGACTAAGGATCTAGTCCATATTGCTTGGGTGCGGGTTCAAGTCCCGCCGACTGCACTATATTAAAGAAGCTTATTTATAAGCTTCTTTTTTAACAAGTTAGCGGAAATGTCGGAATGGCAGACGAGCAAGATTCAGATTCTTGTGTGGGTTACCACGTGTGGGTTCAAGTCCCATTTTCCGCATTATATTTTATGAACTGGTGTTATCTTTTGTTACACCAGTTTTTTATTCTCTAAAAAAATCAGGCAGATATATGTGCTAACATATATCTGCCTATTTTAAACATTTTACAACAACCGCTGCTACCGCTAATCAATAACAGTTATCTTCTCTATAACCGGCTGTTCATTCTTATTAACTTTTCCGTTATCATCTACCGGCTTGACTTCTTTACATATCTTATCAACCACATCCATGCCTTCTGTCACATAACCAAAGCAAGCATACTTTCCATCAAGATATGTACTATCCTTATGAACTATAAAAAACTGTGAACTTGCACTGTTGTTACTGCTTGAACGTGCCATAGATATAGCACCCCTTGTATGTGACAGATTATTTGTCACACCATTATCTGCAAACTCACCTTTTATCTTTGTATCAGAACCGCCTGTTCCATCTCCTTTAGGATCTCCGCCCTGTATCATAAAGCCGCTTATTATTCTATGAAATGTAAGTCCATCATAAAAACCATCTTTTGCAAGCTTCACGAAATTAGTAACAGTTACAGGTGCCACATCTGCATCAAGTTCAATCTTTATATCACCATAACCCTTAACTGATATAACAGCATGGTGCTTTCCTGTAAGCTGGTTCTCCTGGTCATTCTGCTGTCCATCTGATGCATTGCCACTTTTACTGCTTCCACATGCATAAAGTGAAAATGTCATAACAACAGCTAATAGTATTATTGATATTCTTTTCATAACGTTCACACACTGTAGGAAACTATCTTAGAACAGCAATATTAATATTGCATAAATTCATTGATATCCCTTAAAACATCCTCAATTTCGCTTTCTCCACCATTAATAGTAAGCTGAAGCGGTCTGCTGATATCAAGACTAAACAATCCTACAAGAGATTTTCCATCCACAAAGCTATTGCCGCTTTCGACATCAAAGCTGCATGAATATCTGCTTATCTTACTAACAAACCTCTGAACTTTCTCTACTGAATCAAGTAAAATTGAAACTGTTAACATATGTATATCCTCCCATCAAGTCCTAATCCTTTTATAATAAAGCCCGACAACATCAACAACTATACTACTTTTCCTTACTAAAAACAACATAATCCGACATTTCGGGTAATATATTTCATATGATATCTATGCTTATACATTTTCAGGCATAACATATGACTCAACCGTTTCCCATAATTCATCAAGACCCTGTTTTGTTTCTGAAGAAAATGGTATAAGAATATCATCTTCTCTTAATCCAAGCCCCATTCTTACTGCTTTTACATGCTTGGCAACCTGGCTTCTTTTAAGTTTATCAAGCTTCGTTGCTATAATAACCGGTCTGAATCCATTATCAACTATCCAGTCATACATCATCTTATCATTTTCTGATGGATCATGTCTTATATCAACAAGCAGAAATACCTGCTTAAGGTTAGCTGATTTTCTTAAGTATTTTTCTATCATCTTTCCCCATTTAGCCTTAACAGCCGGACTTGCATTCGCATATCCATATCCGGGAAGATCCACAAGATACATGCAGTCATTAATATTATAAAAATTAATTGTCTGTGTCTTACCTGGCTGTGAAGATGTTCTTGCATATGATTTTCTATTCATAAGTGAATTAATAAGCGACGACTTGCCAACATTTGACTTGCCTGCAAATGCGACCTCTGGATATTGTGTATCCGGTATAGCACTGGTAACTCCAATAACTATATCAAGATTAACCTTTTTTATAACCATCTGCTTTTTCTCCTCTCTTTCTTTTAAGATAAGTGCTTAATCTATGTAAAATATATCAGTTTTCCTGCAAAACAAGTGCTTCCTTTAACACCTGTTTAATATTTTCTACATACTTTATAGCAACGCCCTGTGTTATCTCTTCGTCAAGCTCTTCCACATCTGACCTGTTTTCCTCTGGCACAAGCACAACCTTCATGCCTGCCATCCTTGCAGCTAAAAGCTTCTCCTTAAGTCCTCCTATCGGAAGCACCCTGCCACGCAGTGTCACCTCACCAGTCATAGCAACATCTGCCCTAACTGGTATTTGTGTAACAGCTGAAAGCATTGCAGTTGTCATTGTAATACCTGCAGATGGTCCATCTTTTGGAACTGCACCTTCAGGTATATGAAGATGAATATTATGCTTATCATAGAATTCGCTGTCAACCTTATACTTACCATTCATAGTAAGTGACCTGACAAGAGAATAAGCAATCATAGCTGATTCCTTCATAACATCTCCCATATTTCCTGTAAGCTTAAGCTCTGAACTGCCCGCCATGACATTAACCTCTATCTCAAGAGTTTCGCCACCAACACTTGTCCATGCCAGTCCTCTGACAACACCCACCTCAGGATGCTTATTAGCCTTATCCGGTCTGTACTTTTCTTTTCCAAGATATTCAAAAAGATTCTTATCTGTAACCCTTATGCATTTCTTTACTTCTGTATTTCTGCTTCCATCTGGTGTATACACACCTTCCTCATAAAGCCTGGTTACAGCCTTTCGGCATATCTTTGCTATCTGTCTTTCCAGTTCACGGACTCCCGCTTCCTTTGTATATGCATATATAATACGTTTTAACGCGCCGTCCGATATTTTAAGCATAGATGTCATAAGTCCGTTTTTAGCTATCTGCTTTTTCACAAGATGTTCCTTTGCAATATGCATTTTTTCATTCAATGTATATCCTTGAACCTCTATTATTTCCATTCTGTCAAGCAATGGTCTGCTTACTGTTGAAAGGTCATTGGCAGTTGCTATAAATAATACATCTGAAAGATCAACTGGAAGTTCTATATAATGGTCAACAAAATGTTGATTCTGTTCACCATCAAGCACCTCAAGAAGTGCAGATGCTGTATCCGACCTGTAATCGTTGCTTATTTTATCTATCTCATCAAGAAGCATAAGTGGATTAGAGGTTTTTGCCTGCTTAAGTCCTTCTATGATTCTTCCTGGCATAGCACCTACATATGTTTTTCTATGTCCTCTTATTTCAGCTTCATCTCTTACGCCGCCAAGACATACTCTGATATATTTTTTATTAAGTGCCGCAGCAACAGAACGCGCTATTGACGTCTTACCTGTTCCCGGAGGTCCAACAAGACATAGTATAGGTGCATCTGATACCGATGTTATATTTCTGACTGCAAGATATTCTATAATCCTGTCCTTAACATCCTTCATCCCATAGTGGTCTGCATCCAGAACAGCTCTTGCATTAATAATGTCATTGTTATCCTGTGATTTCTTATTCCATGGAAGTGCAAGACAATTCTCTATGTATGTTCTCTCAACATTAACCTCTGATGAACCTTTAGAAAGGCTCTTTAACCTTTTTACTTCTTTATGGAGCTTTGCTTTTATGTCATCACCGGCATCAAGCTCTTCTATCTGCTTATCAAGCTCTTCCGACTCAGAATATTGATCTTCACCAAGCTCCTGGTTAAGCACATTAAGCTGTTCACGTATAATATACTCTTTCTGGTTTTTATCTACTTTTTCTTTAACCTTTATAGCGAGCTCTTCTTTTATCTTATATGCATTAGTCAGTTCTATGAACATTCCCGCTATATATTCATAAATTTCTATTATATCGTCCATCTCAAGAAGAGCCTGTCTGTCTGTATAATCCATAGGAAAATCCGCGCATATTTTAAGAAGCAGCTCTCTTGCATCATCAAGCTCAAGCCAGTACTTAAGCATCTCTTTGCTGCTTCTTGAATTCACTGCACCATACTGCTTTATAAGCTCTCTCATGCCAAGAATAATAGCCCTGTTTGTAACCTCATCCGGCTTGTTTATAAACATCTCTTCTATATCTGCAGCTGCCATTAAGCAGTTACCAGAATCAGTTATTTCAACTGCATGTGCTTTGTTAAGGCCTTCCACCTGAATACGCACAAGCTTATTAGGCAGCTTAATAACCTGCTTTATAACTGCAACTGTTCCTGTTTTATATATATCCCCAGGCGCAGGATTTTCTATCTGTGTATCTTTTTGTGTAAGAAGAAGTACCTTCTCATCTAAAGCAAGTGCCTCCTCTACCGCCTGTATTGATTTTTTTCTGCTTATATCAAAATGTATGACCATGTCAGGCAACACGGTCATACTTCTTAACGCAATTACTGGTAATGTAATCATATTCATAATTATTGTGCTTTCTTAACTTCATCGCCTTGTGTGCCTGATGCACTATTCATAGCGATACTTCCCTCGTTATTATTTCCTACTTTCTGCGTTCTGTATTCAATAACCGGCTTTCCTGTTCCAAGAACAGCATCCTTTGTTATAATACATCTTGCAATAGTTTCATCAGATGGAACCTCATACATAACCTCATTCATGACTGACTCAAGTATAGAACGAAGTCCTCTTGCTCCTGTCTTTCTTTCAAAGCTCTTATGGGCTATTTCCTTAACTGCATCATCTTCAAACTCAAGTTCAACCTCATCAAGGCTTAAAAGTGCCTTATACTGCTTAAGTATAGCATTCTTAGGTTCACGAAGAATACGTACAAGTGCTTCCTCATCAAGTGAATCTAATGCTACAACAACCGGAACACGTCCTACGAATTCAGGTATAAGTCCGAACTTAATAAGATCCTGTGGAAGTGCCTTATGGAACATTTCTCCAACGTCCTCTGTAGCAGTCTTTTCCTTTATCTGCGAATTAAATCCGATTGTACTCTGATCCATTCTTGATTCGATAATCTTTTCAAGTCCATCAAAAGCTCCACCACATATAAACAGTATATTAGTTGTATCTATAGGAATAAGCTCCTGCTGTGGATGCTTTCTGCCACCCTGAGGTGGAACTGATGCAACCGTTCCTTCAAGTATCTTAAGAAGTGCCTGCTGTACGCCTTCACCTGAAACATCTCTAGTTATGGAAACATTTTCTGACTTCTTAGTTATCTTATCTATCTCATCAATATATATAATTCCATATTGTGCTTTTTCTATATCATAATCAGCTGCCTGAATAAGCTTAAGAAGTATATTTTCAACATCCTCACCTACATATCCAGCTTCTGTAAGAGTTGTTGCATCAGCTATTGCAAATGGCACATTCAGAAGTCTTGCAAGATTCTGTGCAAGAAATGTCTTGCCAGAACCTGTAGGTCCTAACATAAGTATGTTACTCTTCTGAAGTTCAACATCAACATCCTGTGCCGATAATATTCTTTTATAATGATTATATACAGCTACTGATAAAACCTTCTTAGCTTCATCCTGTCCTATAACATAATCATCAAGAAACTCTTTGATTTCCTTAGGCTTTAAAAGATTGATATCAAGTCCATCTACTGCCTGCTCATCTTCCGCCTCAAACTCCTCATCAAGTATATCTGAACATATTCCTATACATTCATCACATATAAATACTCCATTCTGTCCCTGGATAAGTTTTTTAACCTTATCCTGTGTCTTACCACAAAACGAGCATCTTAACTCTCCATCTTTAATCTTGCCTGCCATAATTCCTCCGGTCTGCTACATATTAACAAATAATACATAATAATATATTGCTTCGCTCTGAATATCCGTAATGCTCTTTCAGCTTATATATTCATAAACAACAAGGGACTGTGCGAAAAGCAACAGTCCCCTTTAAGTAACTATCTCTTTTCAACCACGCTGTCAATAAGACCATATGCTACAGCCTCTTTAGCTGTCATATAGTTATCACGTTCTGTATCCCGAGAGATTTCTTCTACTGATTTACCCGTGTTAGCTGCGAGTATTTCATTTAACTTGTTTCTTGTCTTTAAGATATTCTCTGCAACTATTCTGATTTCTGTTTCCTGACCTCTGGCTCCGCCTGAAGGCTGATGAATCATAATCTCAGCATTAGGAAGTGCAAGTCTCTTACCCTTAGTACCGCCAGAAAGAAGAAATGCTCCCATGCTGGCTGCCATACCTATACATATTGTTGAAACATCACACTTAATATACTGCATAGTATCATATATCGCGAAACCAGCTGATACTGAACCACCTGGGCTGTTGATATAAAAATGTATATCCTTGCCTGGATCTTCTGCCTCAAGGAATAACATCTGTGCTACAACAAGGTTAGCAGAAACATCTGTTACCTCTTCACCTAAAAATATAATCCTGTCTTTAAGAAGACGTGAATAGATATCATATGATCTCTCTCCACGACTATTCTGTTCTATGACATAAGGTACAAAACTCATATTATTGCCTCCCTGTCTTATATAATATCTATTACTTCTCAACTACTGAATTTACAATAACATCAACAGCCTTCTGGATAGCAATATCTTCTCTGATCTGCTTAGATTCATATTCACCCATGAACTCTTTAATCTTTTCGATTTCCATCTTGTACTGTTCAGCCATCTTGTTAAGCTCTGCTTCGAATTCTTCATCAGAAACTTCGATATTCTCAGCCTTTACGATTGCTTCAAGAACAAGTCTTGACTGGATATTCTTAACAGCCTGTGGCTTCATATCTTCAATAATCTTTTCAGCTGTAACACCTGTGTACTGGAAGTACTGCTCAACTGATAAGCCCTGTGACTGTAATCTCTGTGCGAAGTCTTCTAACATTCTGTTAACCTGTGTATTAATCATAGCTTCTGGAATGTCCATCTTAGAAGTTTCAATAATCTTAGCGATTGCTTCATCTTCCTTCTTAGCCTTAGCTTCATTTTCCTTGCGCACTGTTATGTTCTTCTTAAGATCTTCCTTATATTCAGCAAGTGTATCAAAATCAGAAACGTCCTGAGCGAAATCATCATCAAGCTCTGGAAGAACCTTTTCCTTGATTTCCTTAACCTTAACCTTGAACATAGCTGGCTTACCCTTTAATTCCTCAGCATGGTATTCTTCTGGGAATGTTACATTGATTTCCTTCTCATCACCGATATTCATACCGATAATCTGTTCTTCAAAGTTATCAATAAATGAATGAGAACCGATTGTAAGTGGATAATCTTCACCCTTTCCACCTTCAAATGCTTCGCCATCTACAAAGCCTTCAAAATCAATTGTTGTCATATCGCCATCTTTAACAGCTCTGTCTTCTACAGTAACGATTCTTGAATTCTTATCCTGAGCCTTCTTTAATTCTTCTTCAACATCTGCATCAGTAACATCTGTATCACACTTAGCTACCTCAACACCCTTGTACTGTCCAAGTTCAACCTCTGGCTTAACAGCAACTGTTGCTTCAAAGATAAATGGCTTGCCAGCTTCAATCTGAACTACATCGATCTTAGGCTGTGAAACGATTTCTAATTCACTTTCATCTGCTGCCTTAGCATAAGCATCAGGAATGATGGCATTAGCTGCATCTTCATAGAAAATCTCTGCACCATAAAGCTTTTCTACCATCTTTCTTGGAGCCTTACCTTTTCTGAAGCCAGGAACGCTGATTTTATTCTTATTCTTATTAAAAGCTGTATTAAGACCTGCTTCGAATTCTTCAGCTGTAGCCTCGATTACAAGCTTGACCATATTCTTTTCTTCCATATTCTCAACTTTAAAACTCATTGTTAATAATTCCTCCTTAAATATATATATGAAGTC
>ULVR01048194.1_pt1 | contig 13646 bp, 26 predicted proteins | sample 1959601 | NCBI WGS metagenome assembly ULVR01 (sample SAMEA4835791, study PRJEB28245) | human gut metagenome | biome: gut microbiome; material: fecal sample | place: Denmark | collected 2008
AGTTGCGCCAGCAGGAGTCGAACCTTTTGCGCATATCGCTTTTCCGTTATTTTATTGTTTTTGACTACTTCTTGACTACTTTTATTTATCCTCATCATCATAAAATTTAATCATTTTTTCGGTGGCATCTTTTAGCTTGCGCTCTCGGATATGAGTATATATTTTGTACGTTGTCGAGATGTCCGCGTGACCCATGATCTTTTTTGCCTCCAGCACTCCAACACCGGCATCGTATAAGTCCGACGCGAACGAGTGCCGGAACTGGTGAGCCGTAACGGTTGGCTCCATTACAGGCGGCAACGGATTTGCAGAGGATTTTTTGCTCCGGCGGCTGTCTCTATAGCGGGTTTTACTTTTGCTGGGCCGCACGAGTCCCAGCTTCGTGCAATACGCAAGCCATCGGCTGTGATACTCTGCATCGGTTAAGGGCCTTGCCATGCCACCGATAATATATTCTGTCGGCTTGCCCCGGCGCGGCTCTATCTCTCGCTTGAGATGGGGCATAAGCGGGATGACCCGGACGCCGTTATTGGTTTTAGGGGCCTGTATTTTGACACCGCCACCTGACCATGACACTTTTTTACTTACATAGATTTTGTTGTTTTCGAAATCTATGTCATCCCATCTGAGTGCGATCAACTCGCCCAAACGGCAGCCGGTGTACATCAGCATCCATGCGCACAGCCCGAACCCTTCGGGATGCGCCCGGAAAAGAGCAAGCTCCTTGTCTGTAGGTGGTTCCCGGATAGCCGCGGGCTTCCCGGCGGGGGACTTGATATCCTGCATCGGATTGTAAGATGATCCGCTTGCAAGCCGCCACCCCCGGAAAATCCCTCGCAATATGCTGACCGCGTTTTGGATCGTGCTTGTCGATAGCCCCTCATCTTTGAGAGACTGCCCGAAACTTACGATCATGACCGGCGTAATTTCATCCATCCGTTTGCCCGAAAAAAATTGGACGCAACGTTCATAGTTAGACCTATATGTTGAATCCGTCCCGTCTATGATGCGTTTGAGCAGCTTGTCCCAATAATCAGCAGCAACAATTTCAAAAAGCTCTGCCTTACTTTCGGCCTCCGCTTTTTGGATTAGTGCTTCTTTGTATTTTGCCTCTGCTTCAGATTTTGTTTTTCCGTAAAAAAAGCGATATTTTCCATCCGGCATCTTTCGCTTGATCTGACAGCGCCCATCCGGGCGCATCCCTTTACTTTTTCTCGGCATCTCTATTCACATCCCTCACTGAATACGCATCATCGCCCCGGCGGGCTGCCTCGGTGCCGCAGTCACGGGCTTGATACATGATCGGCATAATGGGCTGTATGCCGTTTGGGTCTGGATCCCGGTCGTTGGCATGATCCAGCTCATAGTTCGTCCCAATGGTAGAGCATACGGCCACACGGTTGGAAAGCGTGGTGTGCAGGTTGGCAAGCACCTCGGTTAGGACGCCCAGCGGGTCAGACCCATGATCTCCATAGTAGAGGTATAGCCAGCCATCCACCTCGTAATTGGACATCTCATCCACCACTGCGTGCAGTATCTGCCGCTTTTCCTCGGTGGTGATGTCGTTCTCCAGATACTCCAACAGGCCCGGATGGATACAGGCGTCTGTGTACCGCTTGGCCGGGACGCCGCACGAAACGCACCAGTTGATAATATCGGCCAGCGTGACAGGGGATGTTCCTTGCTCTCTGCCCGCAATGGTCGGGCGGCTTACGCCCATCCGCTTGGCAAGCCTTTCTTGACTGATTCCTGCCTTTGCCCGCGCCATTTCCAGAGCTTTGGCAACTCGTTTGTCATATTCGTTCATAATTTCCACCCCTTTTTTCGACAATTCCTCCTTTACAGGATTTTATAAAAATCTGTATTGGATATTTTACAGCAGCCTATGTTATAACAAAGTTGTCAAAAATAACCAGCATAGGAGGTAAAAAAATTATGGCTGCTACTATGTATGTACCCGACGATATGGAGATCATCGACGGGATGCCAGCATCAAAACCAAAAGACCCGGCACACGTCCGGGCTCCATGGGAGGATTGATTATGCCGACCGATACCATGATACTGGGGTACACCCGCAATCGCACCCTGAAGCTCATCTATGTACTCGCTAATTATGGAGCCGACGCCGAGGTCTACGACGAGATGCTGCGTCTCGCACAGCAAGCCCGCGACGACCTCGATGCCGGACGTGATCCGGCGGATCGGCTGGCCGATATCAACGGAACCATTGTTGAACTATAAGGAGGATATTTCTATGAGCACGAAAAAAACTGTTGAGATGATGAAAAAAGATTGCTTGGATGATGTCAGTCGTTGGCTTTCGGAGATGGAAGCGCGTGGCATGACTACCGAAGAGCTCGACCTTCGTATCGAGCTTCTTCGCGCCGTCAACCGCTACCTTACGGAGAATGCACCGGTAACTACTACGGGCTACAATCTTGAAAGCCTGTATCCCTTTCACGGCTTCCCGATGTTCGCCCCTCCTTCCGGGGGAGCAGGTCCCTTTCCGAGCTCCGAAAGCTGATTGGACATCGCTTCTTTTGGGCCTTATTTTCGGCGCTACTGCAAAAAAGTGGAGCCAAAACAACTAATTTCGTTTCCCCGTCGTCACCCGGCGGCGGGGTTTTCATGTGTCCACTGTGGACACATTCACAAGCTTTTTTCTAAGAGCTGAGACTTTTTCGCGTTATATTCTTCTTCAGTAATCGCACCCATATCCAAGAGCTGCTTAAACTTCAAAAGTTCATCTGCAACGCTTTCGACACGTCCGTATGCAGATTGCGTCTTCGATTTCTTTTCCATACAGGTCTTCAGCAGAGCGGTCATCCCGGCGGGATACGTCTGCGCTGACAGAGTCTTTTTTCCAAAAGGCAACTCAAAGGAAATCGTTATATTTTCCTTGCCCTTACCTTTTCGAGTCTCCGTTTTTGCCGTAGATGCTCCCACAATCGCGCCGACTGGGCCAGCAATGGCCGCGCCGACCACGGCACGACCGATTCCACCTCTTGTCTGCGTTACGGTAAAATCTTCCGAATCCGACTCGTAACCTGATACTTCGTCGAAGGCGTAGATCATACGAGGGCCTTTGTCTCCGCTTCGACGACCAAAATAAAAGAATCCGTTTTCGTCGTCCACAGAAACATAAAGTGCATCGGCATCGTAAAGAGAGTCTGTTTCCTTAAACTGTTTCCGGCGTTTTTCCTGAACTGCCCAAAAATCAGCCAACTCTTTTGTCGAAAATTGGGACGCCTTAAACCCGACTTTCGAATAGAAAAAGTTCATACAGTTGGCACAGATCAATCCGTCTGCGCTTCTTTCCCGATTCAATAGGCCCATTTTTCCACCGCAAACAGGGCACAAATTTGCCATAACTTGTCCTCTTCTCTTTTTAATATTCGATTTTTATAAATCTAATCCCCGATTTATACCCGGCGGGGCTGATCGCCAGCGCGGGCATAGCCGCACCGGCCAGAGTTGCCATCATGCACAAACTTGCAACCACAATTTTTCCACATTTTACAAGTTTCATGATTCTTTCTCCGTTCTCTTGATTTTTGTCAAATATAGTTGTAACATAATAGTAGAAAGTACAACGAAAAGGAGTGTTTTGAAAATGACCCCCAAAGAGCTTATTGATTATTTACGCGATCACCCGGATTTTTGGGACGATTTCGAAGCGCTTCTCATTGTTCACTCTGCCAACATTTCTAAAAAAGAAGCCTCGGATAATATCTGAAGGTCAGCCCCTTTTAGGATAAGAGTTTCGGCTTTCTTCTGCTTGCTGCTCTTTCCATCCTCAACATTAGGATGGTATTCATTACTTCCCATAATTAAAAAGTTTGTTTTTTTAGTTACGCCATCTGTACAAATACCACCCAGATTGGAAACAAGTTGTGCGGCTTCTTTTCTAGTCATTGACTCAAGCTTTCCGGTAAAAACACATTGTTTGCGATACAAGGGATTCCAAGGTTTTTCATGACCCTCTTCTGCAACAATGTTTTTGGCTCTAAAATCTTTTTCGTGATTTTTTTGCTTTCTGAGTCTTTCGCGCTCTTCTAAGTCGATTCCTTTTTCCAACGCTTCATCTGACAGCTTTTTGAAAATTTTCCAAGTTGTTTCACAGTCTGCTAAAGCGCGGTGAAAGGTTTCTGGAACGATCTTATACTCGTCGGCCAAATCTTTAAGTCGGTGATGCTCCAGATCAGGCCGGATTTCTCTGCTCAAGCGAAGCGTATCAACAAAATTGTTTGAGAAATCGGTGAAGCCGTTTCTATATGCGGCGTCATAAATGAAATTGATATCGAAATTTGCATTGTGTGCTACGACAATATCATTTCCAACAAAGGGCAAAAATTCAGAAAAAACCTCTTTCTCGTTTGGTGCATTTTCCAAATCTTCGTTTTTAATTCCGGTTAAATCTTCGATAAATTTATCGATTTCAAATCCCGGATTTATCAAAGATGAAAACTTTTCAACGATTTCACCATTTTGGATTTTCAGAGCTGAAATTTCAATAATCCTATCAAATTGAAAATCCAAACCAGTTGTTTCTGTATCGACAACAGTGAAATTTGATGGAAATTGTAAAAGATTTTTTCCTTTATGGTCTCGTTTAACCGCTTCGGAATCGGGTCTTTCAATAATTTTGGGGGTCCCATCCGGCTCAAACTTTACAAAGTAGATCATATTATTCACCTTTAGCTTTTTTTATTAACTCTTCCATTTTCCTAACGATTTTTTCCTGATCCACTTGAGGGAGAGAATAAAAGTCATCACTCAACGCTTCGAACCTGCCAGAGTTGGCGGGTTCTTTTTTTGTACCCATAAGTTCTTCAGCCGGAACGTTTAGAACTTCTGCAATTTTTCTCCAACGACGGCGAGTTGGTGCCGCACGTCCCATTAACCAATCGCTTACATTTCCGGTAGATGCGCCGATTTTTTCGGCGAAGTCTTTTTGAGACATATCAAGCTTATCCAGCATTTCAAAAAGCTTTGGACAACGGCATTCGTCTGGAATTTTTTCCATTTTGTCACCTCCTTCTTTGTTCAAAGTAACGATTTTAGAGTTTTTCGAGATTTCGTATTGAGTTTTCGAGTTTTTCGAGCTATAATAATACCGTACTCAAGAGCGAGACCCCATCTCAGACCGCTTGAGTGCTCAAGGGTTTCTCCCAGAACGTTGCTTTGCACACATACTGGATTACCCTACCGCGCGGGCGGGCTTCAGCCATGAGCCCGAACCGGCAAAAGGCGCTATCGTACAGCGCTTTTTGCAGCCTTTCCCATTTTGACCGTGGGAAAGGAAACAGCGTTGCCAAGCCGAAACAGACATAATTAGATTTCCGCAAGTCTATTATATCCCGTTTCCACTTGCTTGGCAATGTTTTATTAGCCTTTTTGGGAAACATTTTACACAAGCGAGGTGGAAAACGTTGCAGACAAGTTTCAGCGTCACATGGAAGGCGGAGGCCGTCAAGCAGCTTGCTTTGCGCGGCTGGACATATAACGACCTTGCCCGCGAGACCGGGCTCAGCAGAAGCGTCATCAACCGGTATATGAGCGGCAATTATTCGAACGATAATCCCCGGTCACTGATCGATCGGGCTTTGGGGATGGGGTGAGCGGATGACAAGGAGCGCAATTTTTGCTTGTATGATGTGCTTTCTGCGGGCGGCTGCCTGTGCGCGTTGGTGTTTATCGCCGCAACGAGGCCGCGCCGGGACGTGTTTGCCGGGTGGGCCGCCTATCTGCTCATCGTTTTCATGCTGGCCTATAAAATCGGAGGTGCGTTGATCTTATGACCTGTTACATATTTGCAGACTTGATGGTTCTGTTTGGCCGGGACGCCTACCACGCCCAGATGACCGAGACGCTGCTGCTGGTGTTCCTGCTGACCCCGCTGGTGATCGGCGGGCCGTATCTGCTGGCCCAGTGGGATAAGTTCAAGCGAACAGACAACGCCCGGCGGCGTGCCGCTTTCCGGCGGCGCATGGAAAGGACGGCGCGGTGATGAACATTCCGGAGGGAAGATATCAGAATCTGACGCATTTTACCCGCAAATGCGAGACATGCGGGAAGGTGATGAAGCATGTCGGCCCCACTCGCCGTTTTTGTGCCGATTGTACCAGAAAGCGCAATAGAGTCCAACAGGGCGAATACAGAGCGCGGAAAGCGGCCATGGCCGTTGATAAGGGCGACGAGATCGTAGAAATTCCAAAGCCCAGACCGCACCCGAATAAACCCGCTCAAGACAACAGCCTCGGCGCGGTATGTGCCCGCGCCATCGCGGCCGGCCGCACCTACGGCCAGCAAGTCGAATTTGAACGCAGACAGAAGGAGTTGAAAGACCGTGGCGAAATCTAACCGTAACGACGCATGGCACGACAGTTATAAAGCCATTTTTGCAAAAACCGGCTGCATCCGGCTGACGCTGGAACAGGTCAGCGTGTGCATGGGGATCCCGGCCCGGTATGTGCGCAAGCGCTACCCGGACGGCTGGGCGAATATGTCGGGCGATGAGGGCAAGGGCCGTGGGAACACTATCCGGTTGGATACCCTGCTCGATCAGGAATTTGGGACGTACTGATCCCACCACCACTGGCGGCAGGTGGTAAAACAAGAGCCGCTGCCAGAGCGCGAGAGCGCAAAACCGAAAAAAGAAAGGATGGTTTGGATGCCCACAAAAAATAGTCCCCGGCGGCGTGCGCCGTCTGCGGGCGCTTCTGGCGGCGTTTCGGTAAAGCCGGTATGTTTTCCGGTCGAAGTGCCGAAACCCGCGCAGACGGCCCCGGAGGGCTGTCACGTTATCACTTTGGCGGTAGACAAGGACGCGGCCCGCGTGATGCTGCTCCCGGATGACGCCGCTGTCCGCAAGCTGCTGGATGACGCCTACGGCCCGGCGGGCTGGTGTATGCGCCGGTATTATGCCGCAAGTCAGCTCTGGTGTCAGGTCGGCGTTTACTCGCCCGATACCGGCGAGTACGTCTACAAGGACGCCGCCGCTATGTCTATTCCGGCCAATAACCCGGCCAAGATGCAGGAGATCACGAGCTTTCTGGCCGCTGCGGCGCTCTGGGGTGCCGGGTCGGACGTGCTGGATGTCGGCAAGATGCTGCTGAAGACCGCACAGGTGCCCATTGTGGAGAGCGCGGACAAAAAGCGCTGGATACTCGGCACTGCGCTGCGGGTGGATCGCTTCGCGCGGGACGACGCTGGCAGGATCACCATGGTGCAGTTCGCCACCACGGAGGGTAAAAAGATTTTATGGCCCGAAGCGACGTGATCGGCAAGCTTCCGGTCGTCTATGACCCCACAAAGCAAAAGATCGTTGTGGAAAACTCGGCGGAATTTGTTAAAACGCAGATCCGTCAGAAATTAGACGACCTCGCCCACGGCTCCCCGCTGCGGCTGACCATTACCGTGGAGCAGCAGCGGAAAAAGCGCAGTCTGGAGCAGAACCGCATGATGTGGGCGCTGCTCACCATCATGGCCGACCACTACAACGCCGGAAAGGCGGGCGGCACGACCCCGGAAGCCTGTTATATCGAGATGCTGGAGGAATACGGCCTCGAATATGACTTTTTGGAGCTTCCGGTGGCCGCCGTTCCCATCCTGCGCAATGCTTACAGACTTGTGCACATTGTGGAGCTGCTGGACAATGACCGCTGCACTGTCAAGGCGTCGATGGGCTCAAGCAGCTTTACCAGCGCCCAGATGTCGGCCTTTATTGACGGCATTTTCGACCGTCTGGCCGAAATGGGCGTCAACGATCCGAATGTAACGCAATATTGGCAGGAATGGAAGGAGGTGCCGAGGAAATGACGCAAAAACGATTTCGCAAGCTTTTGATGGGAAGCAAAAGGAGCAAATCGGAGAAACAAACTATGAGTCACCATTTTGCAAGAAACTGTGTTCAGGATGTTATTTGTGTCAACCGCATCAATGAATGGAACTTCAGGGAACTTCGAAGACGTCGCGGAAATGATTTTCATACAAGATGGCGAGGAAAATCATATCAAGAGACTTTTGAATCTCTCCAGAAGCAAGGCTTGTTTTTTGGGGTGAAGAAATGATGCCAAGAAAATTGATTGAAGAAAAATCCGTTGAAGAAATTTTGAATGATGCGTCTTTGAAACTCCTCGGTTCGCTAAACCATGAAATCAAAGGGAAAGATGTCGCCATAGCATTTGATTACGTCAAAAGATGTATTAGAAAACTACCGGATGCAGATATTAGCTATTCTTTCTGGAAATCTGCCGATGAGCTCCCTGCTCTGCATCACGTAGTTGAAGACGATGACGAAGAGCCTCTTGAATACGAGTCAAGTGAGAAGCTGCTGGTATACACGGAAAATGGGCGAATCGTTGCAAATGTCCGGTATGTGAAATCTGAAAGCTTTGTCGGCTGGGACGATTGGAGCGGCGGATTGGCCCACACGAAGGTCACCCACTGGATGCCGCAGCCGAAACCACCGATGATGGAGGCGGAATAAATGAGCACGTCTATCATGCAAACCCGGCGGGAGTGTTACGTCTGCCGGGAAAAGTACAACGTGGCCACGGTGGCCGGGCTGGAAGAGCACCATGTGCTCAACGGCCCGCTTCGGCCCATGGCCGAGAAATACGGCCTGAAGGTCTGGCTGTGCCACCGCCACCACAACGAGCCGGGGTACAGTGCCCATTTTGACCACCATCTCCGGCTCGACCTGAAGAAACAGGCCCAGCGGGATTTTGAGGCGCTGTATGGGCACGACCGCTGGATGACTGAAACGGGAAAGGATTATCTGAAATGCTCAACGTTGTAGCAATCATGGGGCGGCTCGTCGCAGACCCGGAGCTGCGCACCACCGGGAACGGCACCAATGTGTGCAGCTTCCGCATCGCGTGCGACCGAAATTTCGCCCAGAAGGGGCAGGAACGGCAAGCAGACTTTATTGACGTTGTCGCATGGCGGCAGTCGGCGGAGTTCATTTGCAAGTATTTCCAGAAGGGCAGTCTGATCGCCGTAGAAGGCTCCCTGCAAAGCCGCCAATATCAGGACAAGAACGGGAACAAGCGCACCGCGGTTGAAGTGCTGGCGAATCAGATCAACTTTGCAGGAGGCAAGAAGCCCGGCGGGCAGCCCGTGGATGACGGCGGCGAAGCGCCGCCCAAGGACTACCGGGAACCCGCTCCCGCTTACTCGCAGGGCAGCGCGGACGACTTTGCGGTGATCTCCGATGATGACGATCTGCCGTTTTAAGGGAGAGAAAAAGCATGGTAGAAAAAAAGAAACGAACCCCATACGTCGTTGTCATGGATTGGATGTATGACAATTTCGGCTTTAACTGTGCACAGGCGAACGCTCTGGCCGTTATCTATGGCTTTTCACAGGACGGCGAAAGCTGGTACAGGGGCGGCTCCGCATACATCGCTGCGCGGCTTCACATTTCCCAAAAATCGGCCAAAAATTACCTTGCCGATTTTGTCAGCAAGGGAATTTTGGAGATGAAAAAAGAGATGGTTGGAAATGTCGCTCACAACATCTACCGAACCGTCCCGGATGTCGAAACTCTGATTTTGACCGAGCCCAAAGAACCCTCAGACCGGGGAAAAAATTTCCCTAGTGAAAAAATTTCCCCGGTGAAAAATTTTCCCTCAGACCGGGGAAAAAATTTCCCTAGTGAAAAAATTTCCCCGGTGAAAAATTTTCCCTCAGACCGGGGAAAAAATTTCCCTCAGGGTAGGGAAAAATTTTCCACGAGTAATAAATCTAGTAATAAATCTAGTAATATCAATCTATCTGCTACGCAGACGGGATTGATGGATGATCTCCCGAATCGGGAAGCGCTGGAAACGGATTTCCGGGAGCGACTGGAAATCGATACACTTGCCAAACGGTATGACCCGGAACAACTCCGGGAGCTGATTGACAACATCGTGAGCATGTACGGCTGCAAATATCCCTATCAATCCGTTGGTGGCCAGCTCCAGAGCACGAACGCGATCCAGCAGCGGCTGGACAAGCTGACAAGCCAACACATTGAGTACATCATGGATAGCCTGTCCAACACAACAAAACCAGTCAAAAATATCCAAGCGTATCTCCGCGCTACCATCCTCAACGCTCCCACCACCATGGAGCATTACTATCAGGCACAGAGCAATGCGGCAATTGCCAATCGCTCAAACAGCACCATGCCCGACCAATTTGACCGCATCCGGCGGCGAATTGTAAAAAAATAAACACACGGAGGAACCCACAATGAGAAACATGGCTACCATCGCGATCATCAACCTCAAGGGCGGCGTCGGCAAGTCCGTCACCGCTTGCAATCTGGCCTGTATCCTGTCCGGCATCTACGCCCGGCGGGTGCTGGTCATGGATCTGGACAAACAGGCAAACACAAGCAAATTTTTCAAGCGGTTTTCGGACACGGCAGACACGATGGGCGACGTTCTGGAGCTCAGAGTCAAGCTGCCCGATGTGATCCAGCAGACCGATTTTTTCGGCGTCGACATTGCACCCAGCAACATGAGCATGTTGCTGGCCAACAAAAACGTGATGTTCGACGTCCGGCGTCCGCAAGCCGACCGGCTGAAGAACGCCCTTGAACCGCTGCGAAACGATTACGATTACTGCATTTTCGACTGTCCACCCGACATCGACATGGCCACCATCAACGCTCTGGTTGCCGCTGATTACGTCATCATCCCGGTGGATTGCGACGAGTGGGCGCTGGATGGGCTGGCCGAGATCATGGATCAGGTGCGGGACATCCAGCACGGATACAACCACAAGCTTGCTGTGATGGGTGTGCTGGCCACCAAGTACGACCGGGGCCGCTACTCCACCAAGACCATCAACCAGCTCGTCAATCTGGATATCCCGACCTTCCGGGCCGATGATGGCGCGGTGCTGCACATCGACAGCAGCGTCCGGGTGAAGGAGTCGAAGGCATTCCACCGGCCTCTGTACCAGTACGCGCCGAAATGTAGGCCCGCCGCGCAATATAAGACGCTGGCGGAGAGAGTGATGGAGATTGCGGAGGGAGAAAAATGAGCACCGGATTAGTACATAGCCTTCTGGACGCACAGCCGTCCACCCCGGCGGGGGAGCCGCCGCTGAAAGTGGTCATGATCGACCGCAAAAACATCATCGTCAACCCGGACAACCACAAAATCTACGTCATCGGGGATGTCTCCCGGCTGAAAGAGGACATCAAGACCAACGGCATCCGGCAGCCGCTGGAAGTGGTCGATCTGGCGGATGGCAATTACAAGCTGATCGGCGGCGAGCGGCGTCTGACCGCTTGCGAGGAGCTGGCCAGAGAGGGCGATACCCGCTTCAACGCGCTGCCCTGCGTCATCCTCAAGCTCAAGAATGACGATGACGACAAGATCGCGCTCATCACGGCCAACGCCACCGCCCGCGAGCTGACCGACGGCGAACGTCTGGCACAGTATGAGGCCCTCAAGGAGATTCTGACGCGCCGGAAGAAAAACGGCCAGCTCCAAGGCAAGGTGCGGGATGAGCTGTGCAGAATCCTCGGCCTGAGCGCGGGGGCGGCGGCCCGGCTAAATGCCATTGCGGAAAACTGCGGCGATGATACCAAGCGGGAGCTTCGGGCCGGGGAAATCTCTCTCATGGCGGCCTATAAGCGGGCGCAGGAAATCATCGAAGCCAAAAAGCCGACTGTGGAGCCGCCCAAACAGGAAAAAATGGTATACGAAAAGCCTGTTGTTTTTGATTGCCCACCCAAAGCGGTGGAAACGATACCGGAATCAACTGTGGAAGATGATGAATTCGAGCTCGACCGAAAGATGGAGAGAGCCGGAAAGCTTCCTGAATGGGCTTATTCCCAAGCGGCTGAGATTTGCCGGGAAGACTGGACAAAGTGCCTTTCGGAGTTTTCCGGCGAAGGAATCCGAAGAAGCAAAATCATGGAGTATACACATACTGGACATCCGCTTCAATGCGGCGGATATGTGCATTACACATCTACCACTGTTTGCATCGGCGTAAACACACGCAGAATAGAGCTTCCTTGGGAAAAGTTTGCGGATGCTTGCAAAGAGGTCGGTATTGCACCGGCGCTGAAACCGGTGGAGTCTGAAGTGTCAGGACAGCAGGAAGAACAGCAGCGCGGAAAAAAGACGCTGAAAAAGCTTGCTGAAAAAATGATCGATGAAGATGCGCCGTGGGAACTGTTCGTTAAACAGGTCATGTTTCGGCTCGCATATTACAGCCAGCCTCTTCCCGGCGGGGCGAAGCTCTGGATGCGGCGGGATGAGATTCGCAAAGAAGCGAACTTCTATAACGCCGATTCGTATGCGATCACTCTTCAGGATAACACCTTCTTTTCGAAGGGGTGGGAGTCGGAAGAAAGCATCATCGAACGATTGACCAAATATTTTGAGTTGAAATAAGCGAGGAGGAACCACAATGACGCCGCTGAAGCCGAGAGAGTTACGGAAGCTGTATGCGATACCTTATGACATCGAGAAGCGCCAGCGGCGCATTGAACAGTTAGAGGCGCTGCAATCCGATGGGCCGCAGAGTGCTTCCGATGTGGTCAAGTCTTCCAGCGGCGAGGGCAATGCCTGTATCCTGAGTCATGCGACCGTGACGGGTACGGATGCCTCTTTTATCCGGCGGGAAGATGAGATCAGGCGGCTCAAGGAGATCAACGCCGACCAAAAGGCGAAATACCTATACGGCCAGCGGCTCATTGAGAGCTGCGACGACTGCGAGCTCCGGGCCTTGCTGACGGCGATCTGCTCGCAGGGGAAGAAGCCGCAGGATGTGGCCGTGGAGCTCATGGAGCAGGGCGTGGATATCGGGTCAGAGGCCATTCGTCGGCGAGTCGAACGGTGGATCAACCAGAATGCGAGGTAAGATTTTGGACAGAGAAGCATACATGAATCTTATACGAGTACTCAATGCTTGGATGATTTCTGCGGAGCAATTTCGAGACGCAATATTCTTAGACGAACAAAAAAATATGAATTCTCAATCCGTTAATCGAGAGCAAAATGCGGATATGTTTTATTACGCAAATATTTGGCAAATGGATGAGGAACAGCGTGAACGCCACAAAAATGCTGTTGTGTCAAATCCGCTGCATTACGAAATGCAAAATGAAAACCCATGCGAGATTTGTGTAAAAGCCGAAAAACTTTATGCAAACGATCGGCTTGAGGAAATTGTTTGCGCTGATCATACCTGTCCAATTTGGCTGAGAGACCATCCAAAGAGCAAGAAAAAAGTCAAAGTGCTGAGCGTTTCCGAATGGAAAGAAAAAATCGCAAAAGAACAAAAACATCAAAATCCATGCGCCGGATGTAAATTCAGAAAATATCACGATTGGGTAGAACCTACGTGGATAGGTTTTTCGGAACACTACTATGATTGCGAAAATCCGGCGTGCCCAATGTGGAAAAGGCTCTGGTGGAGGAAAAACGACGATGGCACCGTTCTTCTGGACCAAGCACCCATTAAGCTGAAACGGAAGGTTCAGCACGTAGCATACGAGTTTGTGAAAAAACTCGATGACATCATCTACATGATTTTAGAGGAGGAGTAAAAGGAAAATTGAAACTTCTACGATAATATGTAAATTCCGTGTCCGATTTGTCCGAAATGTCCGATTTGTCCGAAATGTCC
>ULVR01067951.1_pt1 | contig 13644 bp, 8 predicted proteins | sample 1959601 | NCBI WGS metagenome assembly ULVR01 (sample SAMEA4835791, study PRJEB28245) | human gut metagenome | biome: gut microbiome; material: fecal sample | place: Denmark | collected 2008
GCCGCCAGATAGCTGTCGCATTTCTGGGCAATCTTCAGCAGCGCCAGGGCACAAAAGAGCCATAGGAAGATATTGCCCTGGCCATTGGTCAGCGCGCCGCCGTTGGCAATGAACTGGCCGACCGACGAGTTGAAGGCGCGCAGGAACCACACATTGAGCACCAGGAGCAGCAGTTGGGAGCCGACCATCCGGCACCAGCTCTGGAAGACCCGCGAGGTGGCTTTGGACGCGCCCATGGCGTAGGCAAGCGGCGAGGTATAGCAGAGAACGCCCACGAGCACATACCGCTCCACAGTTTCCAGAAGCAATTTGAAGTAGTTCCAGGCCAGGGCGATCATCAGGATAATCAAAAGGATCAGGCCGACCACCGTGGATACTGAGACGAGGGTGGTCAGCCCATTGGTGAGCGCCTGCTCGATCCCCGCGAAGGTAAAGTCGCCGGGATCCAGCGTGGAGTCCATGAGCGCCGTGTACGGCGCCCGCGCGATGTCCAGGGCGAGGCTGAAGATGGGTTTTGCATAGGCGATTAAAAAGCCGAAAATCGCGCCCCGCGCCAGAATGGCAAGAGGGTTCTCCGTCTCCGCCAGCGGGCCGCTGAAGGCGCGGAATATCTGCCAGACCGCCACCAGAAAGAGCAGCGCCCAGGCCGTGTACTGGATGATGGTGTAGGCACTGACAGCGAATGGGAAGTACTCCTCCATCGCGGTCATGTCCGTGCCCAGCGCCCCGATGAACACCCCGGAGATGGCATCCATGATCTGGGTCATCACGCTGGCCACCCAGGTCGCTATGCCCTCAAAGATCCAATCTAACATAGTTTCGTTTCCTCAACATGGATGGGGGCGGCACAGAGGCCGCCCCCATCATCGGTCGGTTATGCTTAGTAGCCTGTCCGGGGCAGGGTCGGGACCGGGCCGCCGCGGTAGATGATGGTCACCCACCGGTCAGTCGCCTGGATCCACTGATTCCGCCACATACCGCCCACATCGCACTTGTTGGCGAAGCGGTATTCGTGGGGCAGGTCGGACAGGACATCACAATAAATGTACGGAGTCTCCACCTGCCGGAAGCCGCCGGGGACACGGCCGAACAGGAAGGTGACCTGGGTCACATACTCGTTGGAGGCCAGCCCAAGCGCCGCCGGGGAGGCGTCCAGGGTATAGTTCTGCAAGGTGTTCAGGTTGTCGGCCAGCACCCGCTGGGTGTTGGAGAGGTTGGTCTGGAACACAACTTTGTAGTTCAGCCGGGCCGAATAGGTGCCAGTGATGATCTTATCCAGCCGCACGGCATCGGTCGGCAGCGTGTCGCGCCAGTAGAAGCTGTCCAGCGGCACGGTGGAGTTGTTGGCGATGTCCTTGAAGGTGTAGCGGATCTCCTGGCCGGGCACGACTTCTGTGTAGCCGCTCTTGCCGATGGACACATTGGTGTAGACGCTCTCGTTGAGGAACTCGATCTGAACAATCTGGCCCTCATGCTCCAGATACACCGTCACTTCTTCCTCGCTGACGGAGTAATACTGGGGACTGGACACTTCCTTCACGATATAGCGGCCCAGAGGCAGCGGCTTAGACACCGCAAGTCCCCTGCTGTTGCTCTCGATGGTATCCACAAGGGCATTGGCTTTGTTGTAGATCTCAAACACCGCGCCTTCCAGCGGGGTCCCGGCCGGGAAGCCGTTGATGGCATTGTCGTCCGCGGACTTCTTCCAGATCTGGATCTGGGCTGTGATGGGCGTGTTCTCCCACTCGATCTCGGTGGTAGCCCCGTCCCGGATATAGACGGTCTTCAGCTCATCATCCACCAGGTAGCCTTCGTTGTCCAACTCTCGGACATAGTAGCGCCCGCTGGAGAGTCCCTCAACATAGACATAGCCCCGGTCATCGCTGACGTATTCGCCGATGGGGTTTTTACTGCTGTCATACACCAAGAAATGCGCGCCATAGATCCCTTCTCCGGTGGTAGAATCGACCTTATGGATGAGAAGACCGCTGAACGCCTCATTTTCAATGCGGATAGAGGTGGTCTTGCCGCTTTCAACCTCGAAATAATGCGGCGTATCGTCTAAGCGATACCCCTCCCCTGCCTCGATCTCAACGGCGTAGTAGGCGCCGTTCTCAAGAGCGCAGAACACACGGCCATTTTTATCCGTCGTGACGGTGTCGATCAGTTCATCGTCGATCTTTCTGATTTCAAAGGTCGTGTTCGGGATCCGCTTGCTGGTTCGGTTGGCATCAACCTTCAGGATCTCCACGCCGCCGATGGGATCGTTATACACCGTGATCGTCTGGGTGTCCTCGGGGTTGACCTCCACCGTCTGGATGCGGGTTGCCTCGTCGATGGTGTACCCCTCAATCGTCTTGGTCTCCTTGATCACGATAGTTCCAGTCACGCCGCTGATGCGGATCTCGCCGTTCTGGTCGGTCGTGTAGAGGCCCTTGCTGGAAAGGTGCCCGTTGGCGTCGTCCACATAGCCCCCGTCCGCATAGGTCAGTTCAAACTCCACCCCGGCCAGCGGCTCATGGGTTTCGGAGTCCAGTTTCCGGATGACGAGGGTGCCCTGCTTGCTGTTGTAAAACCGGAGGGTCTGTACCTCACCGGCCTTGATTTTAATCGACTTCGGGGCGCCGTCCAGGACGTAGCCCTCCAGCGTTTTGATCTCCCGGGCGGTGACAGTGGTACCGGGCTCCAGATCGTCGATCACGATGCGGCCCGCCTCGTCAGTGATATATTTGCCGTTGGATGGACCGACCACCGCGCCGGAGCTGTCGGTCACCAGGAAGGTAACGCCCTCCAGAGGCGTAGTAGTGCCTTCGATGTACTTCTCAATGACGAGGGTCGTCGAGGGGGTATTGGTAAAGTAGAGCGTCTGTGTGTCGTTGGGATTGACCTGGACGGTCTGCGTCTGATGGGCCGGGTCGATGGTGTAGCCGGGGATGGTCTCCACCTCCGTCACCACCAGGGTACCCACCACCCCGTCGATCTGGATCTTGCCGTCCTTGTCCGTCTTGTAGAGGCCATTACTTGAAATGTAGCCGTTCTCGTCGGGGACAAATTCGCCGGTAGAAGTAGTGACCTTGAACGTTACTCCCTCCAGCGGCTCCCCTGTCAAAGAATCCCGCTTGTCGATGACCAGGGACCCGGCCTTGGAATTGGTAATGACCACCGTCTGGGTGTCACCGCCCTCCCCGATGACCACATTGGTGGAGGGGGCGTCCATCACATAGCCGGACGGGCTGCGGATCTCAGAAATGACGTATGCCCCGGGGGCCAGATTAGTGATGCGGATTTCTCCATTGCTGTCGGTCGTAAAAATACCGTTCTGGGTGAGGGTGGAATCACCGATTACCCCATCCAAGCCCACCTCGCAGCCGGCGGCGGTTGTAACTCTGAACTCCGCACCGGGGAGGGGTTGCTTTGTGGCGCTGTCCCGTTTCTGGATGATCAGCTCGCCCTTGGGCTGGTTCTTAAAGGTTAATGTGACAGTTCTGCCCTCTTTAATCTGCACCGTCTGACTCTGTGTGTCGATGATATAGCCCGGCGGCGCGGAGACCTCCGTGACGATGACGCTTTTGCCGGGGGCCAGACCCTCAATTCGGATCTCACCGTTTTCATCTGTCCTAAAAATGCCGTTGCTGTCGCCGATGAGGGTGCCGTCCGCATAGGTGACTTTGAACTCGGCATTGGGCAGGGTAACGCTGGGGTTGGTGGCGCAGACCTTGCGGACGAGCAAAATCCCGTCCGGCATATTCTGGAACCTCACGGTGATTACGGACTGCTCGCCGCTGTCGGCCAGGTAGACCGTCTCAGAGGACTGGATAATGCTGTATCCATCCGCCGGATCCACTTCTTCCAAAATATAGGTGCCCGCAGTGAGGCCGGTCCAGATGGCGGTGCCGTTTTGCCCGGTCACTTTCTGCCCGATGATGGTTCCTCCGGTGCCCGAGGTACCACCCAAAAATCTCAGTTGGAAGGTGGCCCCAGCCAAGGCTTCACCGGTGACTGAATCATACTTCTCGACAATAATTGCGTTGAGCGGCGTATTCTCAAAACGCACCGTCTTGCTCTCGCCGCCGTGGAGGATGACTGTCTGGCGGGTGGGCTCCTTCATCTGGAACCCAGGGGCAGGCTCAACTTCCTCGATGGTAAACTCGCCGGGGTACAGTCGCTGGCCCTGCTCGTGGAGCTTGATCTCGCCGTTGGCATCGGTGACGATCTCGCCATAGTCGATGGTGGCAGGTGCATCCGCGGCTTCGCCATTGCTGGCATAGGTCACGTGAAAACGCGCCCCCTCAACAGGAGCGCCTGCAATACTGTCCACCTTATAAATGGTGAGTTCCGGGGCCTTGTGGTCCTTGAACGTCACCTCTTTATCATCGCCGGCATTGAGCGTGATCGTCTGCTCCCGGTCTGCGTCCTTATCGGGGAGGTAGTAGGGGGCCGGGACGGACAGCTCTGTGATTTTGTATGTGCCCGGCTGAACCCGCAGGGTGACGGTGCCATCCTGGCCGGTGGTCACATCATGCTGATAATCGCCGTCGATTGCCTCGATCCGAAAGACGGTGCCGGGGATCGGGGTGGTAGAGTCCGCGGCGTCTACTTTTGCAATCGTCAGCTCCGGCTGCTTGAGGTTATCAAAAATCAACTGACGGTCATCGCCGGGGCCCAGCCAGATGGTCTGAGTCGGCTCCGCCGCCACCACATAGGGGTCCGGGACAGAGATCTCCGTCACCTCGTAGCTGTCAACGGGGAGGCCGGTGAGGGTGGCGGTTCCGTCCGGTCCGGTGGTCACATCCATGTGGTAGCCGTAGTGGATGCCAGTGATTTCAAACACCGCGCCGGGGACTACCTCACCCGTCTGTCCGTCACGCTTGAGGATGGTGAGGGTCGGAAGCATCTGATCCACCGCCGTGACGGTTACGGTGCCGCCGCCGTCCACGGTGGCCTGATCCACATGGGCGATGACCGGCTGCTGCAGTTTAGCGTAAGGGGCCGGGACGGATACCTCGAAAAAGGCGTACATCCCCTCGGTGACATTGGGAACGATAATGCTGCCGTCCGCGTCGGTGGCCTCCGTGGCAACCACCTGGCCGTCTTTGACCACATTGAACACGGCGCCCTCAATGGGGTCATCCGAGTCATCCAGCTTGATCAGCTGAACTTTGACCTTGGCGTCGTTTTCAAAAATCAAATCGACATCATGCTTGCCGTCCCAGTAGAACTCCTGGCGGACCTTGTCAGGATCATTGCTGGTGGTATACCCATTCGGCGGAGTCACCTCAGACGCGACAAAAGAACCAATAGGCATGGCGTCCCAGGGCACGTCCTCCAGGTAGCCCCCTGCGCCGGTGATGTACGTGCCCACGAACTCATTGTCCACGCCCTCGATCTTGATGACCGCGCCTGCCAGACCCTTGGTGGGATCGTCGGCATCGACTTTGCGGATGCTGCCTTCGCCCGTGCGGATAGGGGTGTCAGTGAAGGTCACAGTTGCTGTCGTTTCACCAGTAGCGCTGGGCAGAACGACATACTGAGGGCCGGCATTGTCGATTTGGTAATTATCCGGCGGATCCAGTTCCGTCACAGAGTAAGTCGAGGCCTCCAGATTGGTGAGCGTCACAGTTCCATCACTTCCGGTGACGACTTCCTGGCTAAAAGTGCCGTTGGCATTCTGCACCAGGAACCGGGCGCCGGGGAGCGCAAGGTTGGGATTGGTCGCATCCACCTTTTTGACGGTCATCTGGTACCGCTCCCGTGTGACGGTCAAGTCGCCAATGATGATGCTCTGAACATCATAGGCCGGATGCTGGGCGGAACCGGGGCCGGCGTAGTCGTACTCGTAGACTTTACAGTCGCCCCAGACGCCCTGGGCTCCCAGATCCAAAATATACTGCGCCCGGTCGCGCAGAGTGGTCCCGTCTACAACGTCGTCAATACTGGTGTAGTTGGTGTGCTCCAGATTGTTATAAACGTATAGCAGCTCCTCGGCGCAGGCAGCTACCGGATCGGAGAAGAGATTCTCCTGATAGCGCCACACCACCGCCTGCACCCAGGCGTTCATGGTCCAGGTATAGTCACTGCTCCAGACCTCGTCCACACCCAGGGCGTGGGCCTGGTCCGTGAAGATCCCGCGGCTGTGGGCATAGAAATACGCCAGCATGGTCTTCACGGTGGGGTCGGTAATTTCCCTGGGATTGTTCCATTCATGTCCCTCAAGTGACCAGCCCATGCCGCCTCCGTGATCGGCACAAAATCCCATGACGGTGTCACCGTTGTAGTCGAATTTCATCTGGTGCAGCCAGCAGGTGCTAAGGGCGGCAGACTCATAATAGACACCGTTATGCGTGCAATCCTCCATAACGATGGTATTCGGGCCGGCCGCGAAAGCGGTGCTGGGCAGGAGTCCGAGCATGCAGATCAGCGCCAGCAGGATACAAACGAGGCGCTTTTGCGCAGCAGGAAATTGTTTCAGTTTTTCCATGCAGATAAACTCCTTTTCTCGAAAATTGTGTAAGAAAAAAGCCTCCCAGCTGCTGCTGGAAGGCTTTCCGCGTTTGAGGTATTATGCGTATGGATTGATGGTGCCGGACATTCCGACAAATAAATAGCAGTAGGTCACCCCCTCATACCGCACCACACCGACGCCCAGACTGTCCGCCTTTGGGTCGAGCATTGCTCGCAGATGCCCAGGGGAGTTTACCCAGTTTTTCACTGCGGTTTTAGCAACATCCTCCGCGGACGCGCTGGTAAATGCTGTTAAATTGCAGCTGAACCCATAGGGGTATCCATGAGCGAGGACAAGCTCACACTCCTCCTGGCTGTCGTGCCAGGTGTTCCGGCGCGTGGCATAGTCCTGTGCCGCGTCCATGAGCGACTGATCGGCCGGGGCTGCGGACTGGCCGTATTCCTGACGGACCTGATTGACAAGGGCAAGGATCTCTGTTCGGATCTCCAGGTTATCTGCGTAATCAGTTCCTGCTGCCGGCCGACCTTCGTCAACATCGGATACCGTGATCGTAAGACGGCCCTGTTCGCCGTCTGCCGTAACTACGAAAATGCTTGCAGTACCGGGCGACTTTGCGACCGCGACCCAATTCCCGGCGATCTGCTCTACCGTAAGGATTTCCGGATTGCTGGATACCAGCTCAAGTTTCGCGTCCGACGGATAGACCAGCAGACCGCTTCGTGTACCCGCCTCCAGGATGTTCCCCTTGTAGCTGCTGATGGAAACAGATGCTCCGGTCGCTCCAGCGGAGGTCCTCTGGAAGTTTCCGGTCAGTGCGCGGTATAGCATGACCGCAAGATCACCGCGGGATATGGTTCCCTGAGCCGTCATAGCAGGCTCACTTAGGCCAAGATCACAGGCGGTGCTGCAGGCGCTGTTGTAATCCCACACCAGGTCTGGCAGAGCCAGATACCGCAGAATCACGGTGCAGGCTGCCGCGGGCGTCACAGGATCCTCCGCGCCAAAAAGGCCATCGCCATAGCCGACCATGAGGCCGTGGTAGGCGCAGTAACCGGCATATTGCCGGGCCCAGTCTGGAACGTCCTGAAATTGGCACTGGGCGGCATAGAAGTCTCGGCTTTCCTCCACCTGCCCGGAGCCGCCGTGCAGCCGGGCAAGAATCGTGGCCAGATGGGCGCGGGTCAGCGGGGCGCTGAAGTTCATATTCCCCTCCCCGTCCCCGACCATGATCCCATGACTGTTCAGGTACTGCGAAGCGGCTTTCAGTTCTTCGTTGCTGCTTTCCGCCGCATACGCCGGCAGGGCCAAAGAAAGCGCAAAGACGGCAGTAAACAGCAGGATGGGCAGTTTACGCATACTGATTCCCCCTTTTCTTGATATTTGACTTAATTACATCGAAAAGAGGTCAGTTTTGCAAAAATACTGTCAGGTGATCTCCCGGGCCTGCACGCACCAGCGCATCTCCGGCACATTTCGGACACAGGTGATCAGCGTGATCATATTCTCGCTGCTCCGGCCCAGGCGGGAGAAATCCGTTTCTTCAATCTGCCCCACATAGAACACCTCATAGGTGCGCGTGCCGAGCTTCGTGGTGTAAGTGATCTTGTCGCCGTCCTCCAGGGTGTGGATCTGTCCAAAGTGGTTGGCCACACCTCTGTTATGGCCCGCAAGCCCAACATTGCCGTCCCAGCAGGAGGTGGATTTGAAATGCCCGGCGCCTTTGGCAAGGCTCTCCAGGCTTTCGTCCTCATACACCTTGACTGAAAGCCCCAGAGAGGGGATCTTCAGCCGGCCCAGGCTGCCGTCCTCATAAAAGAGGCCGTCCGGGAGGGTGAACTTGTTGCTGCTCAGGCTGGTATCCGCGGCCGGGGTGCTTTCATCGTAGGACGCCGGCGGCAGGTAGATTGTTTCACCGCTGATGGTGCTGCTGCCAGTTGATGTTCCGGACTGGGGGATCAGTGTCGTGCCGGCACCAGGCAGATAGGACTCCGGACTGCCAAAGGGCGGCGCAATGACGGCGGTATTCTTGCTGCGGTCGATGTTACTGCTCTCTGTCACCCCTCCGCCAACCACGATCACCTGGTCAACGGAGGTGGGCGGAGCATACATGGGGCCGTCCGAGTCGTCAAATTCATACTCCGCCGCCAGCGCCGGGGTCGCCATCATCGCTGTGATGGCCAGCAGCAGCATCGTTGCTTTCAGCCAGTTCCTCATACATCTTTCGCTCCTTCCGTTTCATGAAAAAGTATGTTCCTCCGGTACCGGCGCCGAGAGCCGCCAGCGCGGGCAGGGCCACCATGAGCCAGTTGAGGCCGCCGCTTTGGGACTGCTCCTCCGCAACAGGCTCCATCGGCGTGCCGGTGAAAATGACGGTGTAGCGGATCACTGTGACGCCGGTGCGGTAGACCTCACCTGAGTAGTTGGCTGTGGTGGTATAGCCCGTCACATAACTGACCGTTTTGCTCCCGCCGTAGGTGCAGACAGCAGTAAAACGGTCCCCGATCTCATAGTCATCGGCGTTGTAGGTGTTGTCCGTCTGCCACTGGACATCCTGGAGCGTCAGGGTCCGTCCGCCCTCAGTGATGCTTTTCGGCAGATGGTTGAGGTCTTGGTTTGCAAGATTGGGGTAGGTCCTGGTGGCTGTGACCGGCTGGGTGCTGCTGCCATACCCGGCCGCTTCGGTCTTGATGCTGTCCAGATCCAGCGTGAGGGTGCCGGTAAACCCCTCTTCCGTGGTGACCTCTTTCTCCTGGGGCAGCAGGGACAAAATCGTGTCCATGTCCTTTTTGTCGCTGTCCACCTTCTCTTCCTGGGTGATGACCTGCGTCTCACTGCCGATGATGACCTCTCGCAGCACATCGGTGCAGTCGTACAGGAGGCCATCCCGCTCAAACTGCCCCATGGGGAGCGTGGAGGGGTCGGTGTTGGGCGAGAGATCATACACCTTGCGGATCTCCTTGTTGTCCTGGTCGAGGATGATATCGACCGGGAGCATGGCGTCAGGATCCGTCACGTCCAAGCTGACCGCGCCCGCAGGCAGCGTCAGCATGGTCAAAAGCAGGAGCGATGCGGTGAGAGATAAGATTTTGTTCTTCACTGACATATCCTCCTCAGGTTTGATTTTGCTCTTTCTGGAATCAGGGAGTAGTCGACGGCGTGTACTGCCCGCCCTGGATCAGCGGCTGCAGGTAGGCGACCACAAAGCCCAGGGTATTGAGCACGATCCAGGTCACGACGATTCTCTTCAGCCAACTGGTCGCCTCTGCGACGGCCCGCTCATTGCGGGAGATCATCCGCACCAACAGCGCCACCGCAGCCGCAGTCACTGCCACGATGGTGGAGATGCCCACCAGCTCGCCATAGACATCTGCGATAATCGTGCTGAACCGTGTCCACATGGTGTCCGCAGCAGCCGCCGGCTGGGCGAACAGCACCATCATGTAACAGGATACCGCCGCCATCTGGAAAGCGTTGCGCAGCCGCTGGGACGCCTTCACCCAGCGATCCTTCCTGCTCTCGTCCTTTGCCATTTGCTTCCCTCCTTTTCGTCATATTTGCAACAAAGAGCCGCCTCGAAGCGACTGTTCTCAATCACTTCAAGGCGGCTCCCTGCCGTCAGGTCCACTTTTGGACGATAACAGGATAGCACATCTGCACTCCCCTTGTCATCCGCACCGACCTTGCCAATTTTCTGCCATTTTTCTGCCGCAGAGTAGGACATCACCCCTCCAGCAGCGTCAAAAGCTCCAGCCAGGCATCCAGACAGCCGGCCGGGGCCGTCCACAGCCGGATGGATAAGATGTTGACCGCCTGCTGGCGGAGCCGGTAATAGTGCCGCTCCGAGATATCCAGCCGGTACAGGATATCCGTATGGCTGGGCTTGTCCGGCGTGATGAACGTCTGGAAGATGATGTTATACATCAGCTCCCCGTTGCCCGGCTTATGGCGCAGGACCGTCAGAGCCTCATTGATCCGGTCCAGCAGCAGGCGGGACTTCCGAATGCTGAGCAGCCGGTGCTCCAACTTCGCGTTCCCCAGCGCCACCTGCGTGTCCACTACGCTGAGCAGCGCGTCCAGATCCTTCAGCGGCTGATCCAGCTCCTGTGCGACTTCACTGGGGAAGCATTCCAAGGCCCAGACGATGTCCCGGTAGTGCTTGAGCATGACCTGGGTGTTATGGTACATATTCCGGCGAAGCTCCTGCTCCGCAAGCCGGGCTTTCGCATTGGGGATGTCCGGATCTCCCACGATCCCCCTGCGCTCCAGCAAGGCGCGCAGCTGCTCCTGGGGGATCGCACTATCCTGATTCGGCAGTTCACCACAGAGGGATGCCTTCAAATCTGCCATTTTCAATACCTCCATCATCCTGATCCGCAGGCCCGGCCCGTGGCAAGGTTCCGCGGAATAATTCAAAATTTGGCGTCGCTGGAGATATCCCTTGGCAGTCCTCCCTAACATACTCTAAAATCTTACACGGAGAAAAATACACGCGCGTAATATAGCAGTCCTCAGATGCAACACGACGCTCCTCTTGTTCCCGGGGCACCACCGCACGACTGTACCAAGCGACCAGTTTGCAGATGCGAGCATGGTCGCTCTTCTGGTTTTCGTACGTATTCCCGTCTTTTGTGCGTATTTCTCTCAAAATGCGCTCGACCTTGTCCTGGGACGGCAAGGTGAATTGTTCTCCAGTCGGATAGACTGCATTGAAGATGAGGCAGCCGAAAGCGCCTGGCAGCTTATACAGCGGGAAGGCATCCGCATGTTTTCTGAAAAAGCGCCAGACCTTCGTCTTTTCCCATCCCCAACGCCTGCCAAGGGATTCCAATGTCAAAACAGCGCCGTACTGCCCAAACTGAACAGCCGGCGCCGAGAAGGAAAACGCATTGCTGGGCTCCTGCCAAACTGTGTGGCACCAGAGGTCGAGCCATGCGTCTGCCTCAGCAAATTGATAATGCCGCTCTGCAAGCCTCTGTGTGACGTTTCTGGGCAGGCAGAGGAATCCATACCCCTCTGTCGCATAAACCGCCTCACGGCCCATACAGGGCTCGCCAGAGCATCTTACGACCCAATCTGTGACTTGATAGGTCAGTCTCTTTGTTTTTGTGTCCAGTGAGTAGGCAATATAACCGAGGTCAGCCAGAGTGTCCATATGTTCAAGGGCCTGCCGCCGACGTTTGATAGCCAGGATACTCTTCAGACCGACGATGCCGCCTGCCCAGCCCCCGGCACTCACTTTGTTGGTGTAACCACAGTACCGGGCCTGCCCAGTCCTAAAGGCTGCACGGGAGGCCAACCGAGCCCAAGAGCCCATAATGCCCTTGCCGGGCGGAAGCTGATTGCGGGGTAGTTTGACCCATTGATATTTGAGCAGGCACTTCATCTCGCCGGCCTCCCTCCTGATAGATTGAAAAAAGCCCCGCTCCGTGCTACACTGGTAAACACGAAAGCGAGGCCTGATTGAAATGCTATATGCCTGTGATAATTGTCATTACCTGTTCCTTAGAACGTCTGAGGATACCTGCCCGGACTGCGGAAAGGCCATGATCCGGCCGGCAACTTCTGAAGAGCAGGAAGAATATAAAAATCGTGAGAAAGAAAATCTGTGGACAGAGGATTCAAATAGCTGCCGTGTGTAGCCGGTCATTTCACCCCCGCGCAATGGCTTCTAATTAAACCCATTTCATTTGTTGCACCGCCGTGTATAAAAATAACTGAAAAAGTATAAAAAAAGTGCCCGTAGCTCAACTGCCACGGGCACTTTCTCTTTTAGGAGGCTCTCTAAAAACTGGTGTAAAATCAGGTGTAAAAACGTGTTACTGCTGAATCCAACTGGTGTAAAACTGGTGTAAAACCGCTCTTTCAGGCTCGCGAAAAACCCGCAAACCCTTGCGCCGCAACGGGTCTTTAATCCAGTGGCTTCATCGTGGGGAAGAGAATGACTTCCCGAATGGTGTCGGAGTTGGTCAGCAGCATGACGCAGCGGTCGATGCCGATTCCAAGGCCGCCGGTGGGGGGCAGGCCGTACTCCAGGGCGTTGATATAGTCCTCGTCCATCATGCCAGCCTCGCTGTCGCCCTTGGCCCGCAGCTCCACCTGCTTCTGGAACCGCTGCTTCTGGTCGATAGGGTCATTCAGCTCGGAGAAGGCGTTGCCCATCTCGCTGCGGCAGATGAACAGCTCGAACCGCTCCGTCAGCCGGGGATCCTGCGGGGAACGCTTGGCCAGAGGGCTCACATCCACTGGGTGCATAGTGATGAAGGTGGGCTGTACCAGCTTCTCCTCCACCTTCTGATCGAAGGTCTCATACAGGGCATTGCCCCAGGTGGGGTCCGCCGTCTCCGGCAGCTCCACGCCGATGGCCTTGGCAGCGGCCACCGCCTCCTCCTCAGAGGAGATAGCCATGAAGTCGATGCCGGTGTACTGTTTCACGGCCTCATGCATGGTCAGCCGGGGCCAGCCGGGGGTCAGGTCGATCTGCTCGCCCTGCCACTCCACCTGATAGGTGCCCAGGATCTTCTGGGCGGCAGAGGACAGCAGGTCCTCAAACAGATCCATCATGCCGTTGAAGTCCGTGTAGGCCTGATACAGCTCCACAGTGGTAAACTCCGGGTTGTGCTTGGGGTCCATGCCCTCGTTGCGGAAGATGCGGCCGATCTCATACACCCGGTCCAGGCCGCCCACAATCAGCCGCTTCAGGGGCAGCTCTGTGGCGATACGCATATACATATCGATGTCCAGAGTGTTGTGGTGGGTGATGAAGGGCCGGGCAGTGGCGCCGCCGGAAATGGTGTTCAGCACCGGCGTCTCCACCTCCATATAGCCCCGTTCATCCAGGAAGTCCCGGACGTGCTTGATGAACTTGGACCGGATGACGAAGTTTCGCTTCACCTCCGGGTTCACGATCAAATCCACATACCGCTGGCGGTACCGGAGCTCCAGATCTGTCAGGCCGTGGAACTTCTCCGGCAGGGGCAGCAGCGCCTTGCTCAACAGAGTGATGTTCTTGGCCCGGACACTCATCTCGCCCCGCTGGGTGCGGAACACCTCACCCTCGACGCCCACGATGTCACCGATGTCGAACTTCTTGAACTTCTTATAGACCGCCTCATCCATCTCGTCCTGGCGGGCGTACAGCTGGATGCGGCCGTCCCGGTCCTGCAGGTCACAGAAGCTGACCT
>ULVR01006885.1_pt1 | contig 13261 bp, 9 predicted proteins | sample 1959601 | NCBI WGS metagenome assembly ULVR01 (sample SAMEA4835791, study PRJEB28245) | human gut metagenome | biome: gut microbiome; material: fecal sample | place: Denmark | collected 2008
TTTTTCTTGTTTTCATGTACTCCTGATTCATACAAACTCCTCTTTTCTGCCGGATGTTCCGCAAAAAAAGACTATAGACCGACGGTTTGAATCAGAAACCGTAAAATCTATAGTCTTTTTCAGACATCCTGTTTTGTGTATCTTATCTTACTTCAATTGGTCTGTTTTTGCAAGTCTTTTCTAAAATAAAGGGGTGTCAGTATCTTTCCGGGATTTGTGGAGCCGTAAGGAAACAGACGTATTTCTATGTACAATACCGGAATGTCCGGTCGGTCAGAATTCTTGCAAAGATCAGACCAAGCGGCAGTGCCACAATAATTAAAATTGCAGAAGCAAACCAGGATGCAGAGGTATTCAAAGACATCGCACCCAGATTGTAAATTGCCCGGTACAGATACAGTCCCGGTACCATAATGACAATCGACGGAACCGTAAGTGAAATCCTTGGATATCCCGCCTGGTTTTTGATCAATGATGCAAGGATTCCTGCCAAAAGTGCTCCCACAAAAGCCGCCGCAGCCGGAGGAAATGAAGCAAGATCCACCAGCTCCAGCCGGAGGGTGTTGGCCACTGCTCCGATCAGTGCTGCCGTTGCCGCCAGTTTCCACGGACTGTTAAACATAATCGAAAATCCGAACACGCCGCAGAAACTGAAGACCAGACGCAGTATGATATGCATGGGAACGGACATGGAAAGCGCCGGAAAATCCACCGGATGCAGATGCAAAAGCAGTGCCATCAGCCATGCCGTAATGGTCGCAACAACAATGATAATGATCGCATAGGTCAGCCTCTCCATCCCGGAACGCATATCCAGCTTGGCAAGGTCAATTCCGCTTGTAATAAACGGAAAGCCCGGAATGATAAAAAGCATGGAACAGATATATCCCGCCTCATGCTGCAGGGAAACCCCGGCAATCAGCTCTGCGATCCGAAGCAGAATGGTATAGATAACGCACGCCGAGGCAACGGATGCCACAATCCCGAGAAACAGTGTCAGATGATGCTTTGTCAGTTTGCAGCGGACAAAGTTTCCTAGTCCTGCCCCGCAAAAAGCAAACAGCATTTCCACGGGTCCTCCGCCAAGCAAAAATGTGAATGCGCCGCATGCCAGTGCCGCGGCAAATCCCAAAGCCACCGGGGAATAGAGTCCATGAATCCGGTCGATCTCATCCAGATGATCATGGAGCTGTTCGCCCGTCATGGTTTTCCCTACGGTTGAAAATTCACCGATAAAACGCTCCAGCCGGTTCAGTTTTGATGTGTTGACTCCGGTATTGGTCAGGCAAAGAGACTGGGAAAATCCACTTGTTCCATCAAAACAGGTATATTCAATCGACATCAGACCGATATCTGTCGAACATGTAATTCCGAGATTTTGTGAAATCGTATTCATGGAACTGCGGACACGCCAGGCTCCCGTTCCACAGGATAACAGCATCAGGCCGACACGGCCGACGATTGAAGCTTTTTCGGTCAGGTCTGCCTCTGTAATCGGACAATTTCCGTGGCCGCTGTACTCATGCCATGGGATATCCATGTGATTTTTAGGTATTGCAGTGGTTTGCATGAATCATCATCCTCTTTCTTAATGCATCAATACAATTTTGTTTGCAATATCAATGTTTTTCTCCAATGCCTTCCGAAAATGGTACATCGGCAAAAACACCCCAAGTGCATCGTAACGGTTTCCCTTATTTTCCATGGAATCCTGTCCGTAATAAACGACCGAACGTGGCAGGGATTTCTGCAGATCCATCAGGATATCCCAGATGACCGCATATGCCTGCGCTTCTGTCTCCTGCATTTTTACCGTATCCGGCATTTCATAGACAAGCAGCACTCCGATATGCTCTCCCATACGGATTTCCTGTGCTTCCATGGTATCTCTGTCATAACAATGCCGTTTACGGAATCCGTATGCCAGATACATCTTCACCTGTTCACTCTTTTGAAATACCTTAAAAAACTGCTCATAATTTTTGTCACTGACATGAAATTTGATATCCGGAATTAATTTCCCATCCTCATCCGTCAGGATATAGGGATTTGTCTGACCATTGGCATTAAAACGAAACGGAGCCAGAAACGAATTCCGCAGCAGATCAAACATACTGTTCTGGCAGATTGCCATCAGAAACGCCGTCAGATCCTTTTCCTCATAAGAACGAAACAGTGCGGTTGCAAACTGCTCCGCAGAAAGACCGTTGCCCTCATAATCATCGCCCACTCCGAGCGCATCATAAAACGTTTCCATCAGGCGCTCACATGCCTGCGGATTCTCTTTAATCTTTTCAAAAAGCATTTTTGCCTTCTGTTCCCTTGGAAAAATTGTTGCCATAAAAATACACTTCCTTTTCTCAATCTCGCTATCTTTTATTATAAAGAATATTTTTAAAAAGGATAACGTATTTTCTATATAAGTTTCATATTAAATTGACATATTAAAATGCGGTGAAAATAATCCTTTCACCGCACATAATACTTACTGCTCTGTCTTTTCAATCTGCGTATCCATCTTTAAAATATGATTGATCAGCCATCCGCCGAGGAACTCGATCAGCTCATGCAGATATTCCTGCTGGTTGTCATCAATTTCTTCCAGCTTATCCAGATCGATACTCATCAGCTTGTCCACAAATGCCTGATGCGCCCTCTTTTGCGCTTCCAGCATCGGGCTGTTGATTTTCTGCATATAGGCCTCTTCATCTTCAAAATGAAACTTGGTATATTCCCGGAGTTCATCCAGCAGACGTACAATTTCATCGTATTTGTCATGAAGCAGATCGTTATGGATCAGTGCATTTACCTCTCCGATAATCTCAAACAGTCTCTGATGCTCCTTGTCCACCAGCTCGATCCCCGTGTAATATTTTGCGGTAAACACAAACGGATCTTCTTTCTGCATTTTCCCGATCATCATGTCACTGCTTAAAATATGCCGGTACAGCCAGCGTACCAGATAGGTCAGAATCTCATCGAGCATCGCCGATGCATTCTCCCCGGTGAGTGGCTGCTTTTCCAGAAGTTTTACGTGATCGGCAAATGCCTGATGCTCTTTTTTCTGCAACGGCAGTTCCGGATCGTTCTGTGCCTGCATATAGGCTTCTTCGTGTGCAAAATGGTTTGCGGCGTAATCACTTAAATGTGCCAGTATATTTTTTACCGTCTGTGGTGTGCGTGCTTCCTTCGGCAGTCCTACCGCTTCATTGATCAATGAAAACAGTTTGCGGTGCTCTTCATCGATCTGACCGATGCCCGTCAGACAATCCTGCGTAAATTCGTACATTATTACGTTCCTCCCTCAGTGTATTTTCTCTGTGAAAACAAAAGTTCTTTTCTGCCACTATATAATCATTTTTTGGAATTGTCAAATACGAATTACTTCTATCATACTCTGTGCCGTTACACCATTAAGTATCTGTGCAGACATTTCTCCATAATACCAGAGTACTCCAAACTTTTTTGCATCCATAAAAAAATTCCTCCTATATCTTTCTGGTTCTAAGCTTAGAAAATATAGGAGGAAAAATCAATCTGTGATTCCTTTATATCGCCTGATTCCGGCGTATTCTGCCCCACAGCCGCGGGGTATACAGTGTCAGAATCTTATTTACCTGATTTACTACCTTTGGATGAACAAGCAGGTAAATCACGCAGATACTCAGACAAATCAGAACAAACAGCGCAAACCATCCCCAGTCTCCGAGATAGTCATAGATTCCCGCAAACATCAGGATATCCCGCAGGATCCGGTGCAGCATATATACCGGCATCGTATTCTGTCCAATCACTGACAGACAGGTTTTCCCACGCGGCACAAAAAACATAATCGCCCACGAAATCAGAAACGCGGCAATCATCAGTGCCAGACGAACAAACGGCCCTTCCCACACATCATCCAGTTCATAATAGGAAATGTTTTCATAGACCATGCCAAGCTCATCTTTTAACTTTGAGCCAAACGCCAGAATTCCCGCACAGATTGCCACAGCAGCCGGTACAACAACTCTCCGGTAAACCGGTCGCAATGCCCGTTCAAGCACCGGTTGTTCCATATAATATCCCAGATAAAAGAACGGACCAAATACCAGAATACGGGACATGCACAAAAAATCGCCGATATTTTTGAAATATCCGGCGATCAGGGCCAGCGCAACCGTCACGATTAATACCGGTATCTCTTTGTACTTCCGGATGACAGGAATGGTAAGATACCACACAATCATGGCAAACAGATACCACGGTGCCCCACTCTGCGAGAAAAAATTAATCTCTGAGAAATCCCGGAATCCACACAGTGCATATACTATCTGAATTGCAATAACAAATATGATGTACGCCTTAATCAGATACAATATTTTTTTAAAATTATACTGCCCGTTTTTATATATTTTCTTTGCAAAATAACCTGACACAAATACAAAAAGCGGCATATGAAATACATAGATCAGGCGCTTTACCACCACAAGAACACTTTCTCCGTGGATAGGGAGCAAAAAATGTCCCAGCACGACTAAGAATATCAATACCGCTTTCAAATTATCAAAAAAATAATCTCTCTCTTTATTCATTCGACACATCCTCTATTACCGAGAATGTATTATAGAACTTTTGCCGAAAAAGTCAAGAACTATTACGCTTTTTGTTGAAACATTCCGTAAAATACCGCATCGGTATGTTTACGGATTTCCCCAAAATCATGGTATGGCACTTTCATGTTCCAGAAACACAGATGAGTGGAATGATTAATTTCCTCCATCACAGACAAAACTCCCGGCTGATCGGATTTCGTGATATAAAAAATCACGGAATCGAGAATCTTTTTTTCACTGTAACTATATTCAATTTTCTTACGCGTATAGCGAAATTCCGGTGTACAATCGTATTGTCTGAGTTTCAACTCAATCAATGCCCGGATTCCCTGCATGGTATAAATAGAATACGGAGCTTCAAATCCAAACCAGAAACCTTCTTTCCGGTAGAAACTCAGTTCCGTAACATCCGGCCGCATATATTCTTCCCGCGCAACAACACGGATTCCGTCTGTATAATAAAATGTTTCTTCCGTATACACCATGATCGACGGCATAAAATCACCTCATCTGTACAATGTGCCAGTCATCTGTTCGTATCTTATTTACGAAGAACAAAATCAGATACCATCTCATCCAGACTTTCAGCAGATGCAGAAAGTTCTTCACTGGTTGCAGATACTTCTTCAGAAGTAGCAGAATTAGACTGCACAACCCCGTTTACCTGCTCAACAGCAGCGGAAATCTGCTTTACCGATTCTGCCTGCTGATCAGAAATCTGACGGATCTTAGCCACCTCCATAACAACCGCATCCAGCTGTTCGATCATTTCCGACATAAACTGGGAAGTCTCATCTGCAACAGAGCTTCCGACACCCACCTGATTCAGACTGTTTGTCAGCATGACACGGGTTTCTTCTGCCGAAGAAGCACTCTCTTCCGCAAGGTTTTTAATCTGTTCTGCAACAACCGCAAATCCTTTTCCTGCTTCACCGGCACGCGCAGCCTCAATGGATGCATTTAAAGACAACAGGTTTGTCTGGCTGGCAATGCTTTCAATCTTTCCGATGACAACCTGGATATCATTGGTGGTCTCTGAAATATGCTGCATGGCTTCGACCAGTTCTTTCATCTTTGCACTTCCGCTGTCTGCCTTGATTGCAACCCGCTTTGCCTGGTCATGTACACTGTCTGTAGACTTCGTATTTTCTTCGATATGTGTAGCAACCTCGGCAACCGAAGATGTCAGCTGCTGTACTGCCGCTGCCTGATCGGTAGCTCCCTCTGCCAGTCCCTGCGCACTCTGTGCCAGCTGGTCAGCTCCTGCGGATACCTGATTGGAAGATTCCTGTACATTTTTGATCGTCTGGCTCAGATTATTTTCTGTCGCTTCCAGTTTCTTTAAAATTTCACCGAAATTTCCCTGATAGGCTTCAATATCATGGGATCTCGCATCAAAGTTTCCTTTTGCAAACTCTGTAAGGAGCTGATTGATATCGTCCACAACACCCCTTAAATAAAAAGATGTATTGCGGAAACTTTCTGCAAGCTTTCCCAGTTCATCTTCCCCCTGATAAGAAATATCAATTTCGAGATTTCCGTGTGCCATGTCATCTGCGGCCTTTTCTATCTGGTCTAACGGTTCAAGAATATTTTCTGTCAGTTCCTGAATGATCATTTTGGAAAGCAATGGCATACCAACTACTGCAATGACAGGAATGATAATCCATACCGGATGTCCAAATACAAGCATTAAAATTGCAAACAGAATATTGTTCACCAGTAAAATTGCAAAAATTGCTTTCATAACCATTTTCAGCTTATCCGCAATTTTCACATTTTGAAAGTAATTCTTACGCATACGTTTCCTCCTATGTATCGTATACTATTTATCTATAATTCTACATCGAAATGTACATAATATCAAGCAGAATTATCCAAAAATTATACAAGTCTGTCCAAAACTGCTTGAGATCTGCAGTTCCACACACGGAGCATCCGGATCACTGCTGCCCTGACCTTTACATTCCACATGTCCGCCTGCATTGCTGTGTTCAAAGTATCATGTGCATTTTGCTTGCCACCAGATATACCGCAATAAAAATAAGAATAACTGCGTGAAGCCCACAAGAGGTAAAAAAGGAGCCATCTGTTTCAGATGACTCCCAAAAATCATATGGCCATGCGCCAGCCATAAGTCTCTATTTTACTGTACAGACAGATAAGAATATCCCATCAGACTTGTATCCACGTCATGTGCCACCTCGCGGCCCTCACGAATTGCCCAGACAACCAGTGACTGTCCTCTGTGCATATCTCCCGCAACAAATACGTTCTTTACATTTGTTGCATATGTTCCAGGCTCTGTAGCTACATTTGTTCTCTGGTTCAGCTCTACACCGAATGCCTTTGCAATGTATTCCTCTGTTCCAAGGAATCCTGCAGCGATCAGTACAAGTTCTGCCGGAATCTTCTTCTCGGAACCTGCAACTTCCACCATATTTCTGCGTCCGGTCTTCTCATCCACCTTGCTCTCAAGTCTGACGATTGTCAGACCATTCAACTTGCCGTTCTTATCCTTATGGAATTCCTTTACGGTTGTCTGATAGATTCGTGGATCTGTACCGAAACATGCAATCGCTTCTTCCTGGCCATAGTCGGTCTTTAACACCTTCGGCCACTCCGGCCATGGGTTATTTGCTGCCCGCTCTGCCGGTGGACATGGCATCATCTCCAGCTGGGTTACAGACTTTGCACCCTGACGGATAGCCGTTCCCACACAGTCATTTCCGGTATCACCGCCACCGATGATCACAACATTTTTTCCCTTTGCGGAAATAAATTTGTTGTCCTTAAAATTGGAATCCAAAAGGCTCTTTGTGTTGCGTGACAGATAATCGACTGCAAAATAGATTCCTTCTGCATCACGACCTGCTGCATTGATATCACGCGCATGCTTTGCTCCACAGCAGAGGATGACTCTGTCATACTCTTTCAACAGCTCTGCACTCTTGACATCCACACCGACATTACAGCCCGTGATAAACTTCACGCCCTCTTCTTTCATGACATTGATCTTACGGTCAATGATCTGCTTATCAAGTTTCATATTCGGAATGCCATACATCAGAAGTCCGCCGACACGGTCATCCCTCTCATATACCGTAACATCATGTCCTCTCTGGTTCAGCTGATCTGCTGCTGCCAGTCCGGAAGGACCGGAACCGATGATGGCAACTTTCTTTCCGGTACGAACCTTTGGAATATGTGGTCCGGCATAACCTTCCTTGTATGCCGTCTCAATGATTCCATGCTCATTGTCCCGGACAGATACCGGATCTCCCCAGTGTCCACAGGTACATGCCTTCTCACACAGAGCCGGACATACACGGGAGGTAAACTCCGGGAAATTATTTGTCTTGTGCAGACGGTTATATGCCTGCTGATAGTTTCCGGTATAAAGCAGATCGTTCCACTCCGGTACCAGATTGTGCAGCGGGCAGCCGGAAGTCATTCCGGCAACTGTCATACCCGACTGACAGAACGGGACACCGCAATCCATACAGCGCGCTGCCTGCTCTCTTTGTTTTTCTTTGGAAAGGAAGATGTGGAATTCATCAAAATTTTTGATTCGTTCCTTTGGTTCCACCGAACGCGCCTCACATCTGTCGTATTCCATAAATCCTGTTGGCTTTCCCATTGTTTCTTCCCTCCTTATGCTCTCGTGCTGGCATAAAATGCCTCAATCTGTGCCTGCTCTGCATTCAGACCTTTTTCTTCCATCTGAACGATTGCCATCTGCATACGGTTATAATCATATGGGATGACTTTCTTAAACTTCGGCAGATACTCACTGAAGTGATCGAGAATTTCCTTACCTTTTTCCGAATTGGTCAGTGTAACATGTTCTTTGATCATTTCTTTGAGCTCTAATACGTCATATTTATTGGTGACTTCCTCACTGAATACCATAGACTTGTTGGTACGCATGTACAGATCGTTATCCTCATCTAATACATAAGCGATACCACCGCTCATACCTGCGGCAAAGTTCTTTCCGGTTTTACCAAGGATAACAACACGACCTCCCGTCATATACTCACATCCATGATCGCCGACACCCTCAACAACAGCAGTAGCTCCGGAATTTCTGACACAGAAACGTTCTCCTGCCACACCATTGATGAATGCCTTACCGCTTGTCGCACCGTACAGTGCTACGTTACCGATAATGATGTTCTCATCCTTTTTGAAGTTTACTCCTGCCGGTGGATAAACGATCAGCTTTCCGCCGGAAAGTCCCTTTCCAAAATAATCGTTGGAATCTCCCACCAGTTCGAGTGTCAGTCCCTTTGGAATAAAGGCACCAAAACTCTGTCCGCCGGCTCCGCTGCATTTAATAATGAAAGTATCCTCATCGAGTGTATCGTCGTACTTCTTTGTAATCTCTGATCCGAAGATTGTTCCAAGCGAACGGTTTACGTTTGTTACTTCGGTATCGATCATACGCTTCTGCTTCTTATCAAGTGCCGGCTTTAACTGTTTTAAGAACTCCGTGATATCTTTGGTCTTATCCAGTTCGAAATCATATACCTGCTTCGGATCAAAAATAACCTTCTGCTTTATTCCTGCAAACGGATTATTTAAGATATTGCTCAGGTCAAGCTTTGCTTCACGCTCGGACAGATCTCCGCGAACCTTTAAGAAATCGCTTCGTCCGACGAGTTCATCCACTGTGCGGACACCAAGTTTTGCCATGTACTCCCGAAGTTCTTCTGCGATAAAGCGCATGAAGTTCTCAACATACTCCGGTTTTCCTGCGAAACGCTTACGAAGCTCCGGATTCTGGGTTGCAATACCTGCCGGACAGGTATCCAGATTACATACACGCATCATGACACAGCCCATGGTTACCAGCGGAGCGGTTGCAAAACCAAACTCTTCCGCGCCAAGACATGCAGCAATGGCCACGTCTTTACCACTCATCAGCTTTCCGTCTGTCTCAATTCTTACTTTATTACGCAGTCCGTTCATAATCAGTGTCTGATGTGTCTCTGCCAGACCAAGTTCCCACGGAAGACCTGCGTTGTGGATGGAACTGCTTGGCGCAGCACCTGTACCACCGTCATATCCGGAGATCAGGACAACCTGTGCACCGGCTTTTGCAACACCGGCTGCTACGGTACCGACACCTGCCTCGGAAACCAGTTTTACGGAAATTCTTGCATCGCGGTTTGCATTCTTTAAGTCAAAGATCAGCTGTTCAAGATCCTCGATGGAATAAATATCGTGATGTGGTGGCGGGGAGATCAAAGATACACCCGGTGTGGAAAGTCTTGTCCTGGCAATCCATGGATATACTTTCTTACCCGGAAGATGTCCACCTTCACCAGGCTTTGCTCCCTGTGCCATTTTGATCTGGATCTCCTGCGCACTGGTCAGATAACGGCTGGTAACACCGAAACGTCCGGATGCAACCTGTTTGATTGCGGAACAACGGTTCTTTCCGTCCGGTCCGACGGTCAGACGATCCTTGTCCTCACCACCTTCACCGGTGTTTGACTTACCGTGTAAGTGATTCATGGCAATGGCAAGTGTCTCATGTGCTTCCTTCGAAATAGAACCGTAAGACATCGCTCCGGTCTTAAAACGTGTCACAATAGAATCTACGCTTTCCACTTCCTCAAGCTTCACACCCTTCTTCGGGTACTCAAAATCCATCAGTCCACGCAGGTTCGTATGCTTTTCTTCTTCATCTACCAGACTCGTATACTGCTTGAACATCTCATAGTCCCCACGTTTGGTAGACTGCTGCAGCAGATGGATGGTAGCCGGATTGTACAGATGCGCATCGGCTCCGCTTCTCATCTTGTGGCGCCCCTTGCTGTCAAGGGTTACATCGGTTTCAAGTCCCAGCGGATCATAGGCTGCGGAATGAAGCGTATTGACATCATTCTCGATATCCTTGATGGAAATTCCGCCGATGCGGCTGACCGTATTGGTGAAATACTTGTCAATGACATCTTTATCAATACCAAGTGCCTCAAAAATCTTGGAACCCTGATACGACTGGATCGTAGAAATACCCATCTTGGCTGCAATCTTTACAATACCGGTGATAATTGCATGGTTATAATCATCAACTGCGGCATAATAATCTTTGTCTAACATGTGCTCGTCGATCAGCTGTTTTACGGTATCCAGTGCCAGGTATGGGTTAATTGCACTCGCACCAAAACCAAGCAGTGTTGCAAAATGATGTACCTCACGCGGCTCTCCGGATTCGAGAATCAGGGAAAGGGAAGTACGTTTCTTTGTCTTTACCAGATACTGCTGCAATGCAGATACGGCAAGCAGGGAAGGAATTGCCACATGGTTATCATCCACGCCTCTGTCGGAAAGGATCAGGATATTGGCTCCGTCTCTGTATGCACGATCCGCCTCAATAAAGAGACGATCTACGGCTTTCTCAAGACTGGTATTCTTATAATAAATAATCGGAATGGTTTCTACCTTAAATCCGTCTACTTTCATATTGCGGATTTTCATCAGGTCTGTGTTGGTCAGAATCGGATTGTTGATCCGAAGTACTTTACAGTTCTCCGGCTTTTCCTCTAAGAGGTTTCCGGCAGATCCGATATATACCGTCGTAGAAGTAACAACCTCCTCACGGATGGAATCGATTGGCGGGTTGGTTACCTGTGCAAACAGCTGCTTGAAATAGTTAAACAGCGGCTCACGGTTTCCGGACAGTGCCGCAAGCGGTGTATCCGTACCCATCGCAGCGGTACCCTCAATGCCGTTCTTTGCCATCGGCAGGATGGAATCCTTTAAGGACTCATACGTGTAACCGAATGCCCTTTGCATTCTCTGACGTTCTTCCTGTGTATATTCCGGCACACGCTCATTCGGGATTTTTAAATCCTTTAACATGACGATGTTGCTGTCAAGCCACTCACCATATGGACGCTTATCCGCATATCTTTCTTTTAACTCATCGTCATCAATCACACGACCCTGCACGGTATCTACAAGAAGCATTTTACCAGGACGCAGACGGTCTTTGGTCACGATATGGGTCGGATCAATATCAAGAACTCCGACCTCGGAAGAAAGAATCAGATAGTCATCGTCTGTAATGTAATAACGGGATGGACGCAGACCGTTACGGTCAAGAACCGCTCCCATCATATCTCCATCGGAAAACAGGATGGATGCAGGTCCGTCCCAAGGCTCCATCATGGTTGCATAATACTGATAGAAATCTTTCTTTTTCTGTGTCATCACAGCATTGTTTGCCCATGGCTCCGGAATCATGATCATGACTGCCAGTGGCAGATCCATGCCACTCATCACCAGAAACTCCAGCGTATTGTCCAGCATTGCGGAGTCAGATCCTTCGGTGTTGACGACCGGAAGTACCTTCTGGAATTCCCCGCGCAGCTTGCCGGATGCCATCGTCTCTTCCCGGGCAAGCATCTTGTCTGCATTACCACGGATGGTGTTGATCTCACCGTTATGTACAATAAAACGGTTTGGATGTGCTCTCTCCCAGCTTGGATTTGTGTTGGTAGAAAAACGGGAATGTACGGTTGCAATTGCAGACTCATAATCCTTATCCTGCAGATCGGAGAAGAACTGACGCAGCTGCTCTACAAGGAACATTCCTTTATATACGATCGTTCTGCTCGAAAGAGAAGCAACGTAGCTGTCATCGTTGGACTGCTCGAATACACGGCGTGCCACATACAGCTTGCGGTCAAAATCAAGTCCCTTCTCCACATCTTCCGGTCTTTTGATGAACGCCTGCATGATGCATGGCATACATCCTCTGGCCTTGTCGGAAAGCTTGTCCGGATGAATCGGTACCTGTCTCCATCCGAGGAATTCCATTCCTTCTTTCTCGACAATTACCTCAAACATCTTCTTTGCCTGATTGGTCTTTAACTCATCCTGTGGGAAGAAAAACATTCCGACGCCGTAATCTCTCTCTTCTCCCAGCTTAATTCCAAGCGGCTCTGTCGCTTTCTTAAAGAACTTATGGGAAATCTGAAGAAGAATACCAACACCATCTCCGGTCTTTCCGTCGGCATCTTTTCCGGCTCTATGCTTTAAGTTCTCAACAATTTTCAAGGCATTTTCCACGGTCTGGTGGGTCTTGATACCTTTGATGTTTACCACAGCACCAATTCCGCAGTTATCATGTTCGAAACTCGGATCATATAATCCTTTGGCGGTTGCTGTGCTCTCATTCCATTGCTCTTTCATAGAACTATCCTTTCGTTGTAAATCATTCATGAGTTGCTTTTTCTTAACTGATTCTCATTTTACTCCTATAACCGCCGCTTGTAAATCATTTTTTTCGTTCTATTGTCTGATAATTTGTCTATTGTTTGTTTTATATAATATTATCAGACAATAATGTATGTTTTCTTTTATATCTTTCGTTTTTTGAACAATAAAGCGGTCATATTCATGAAATATTTTTCATAAATATGACCGCATTTTCTGTTTTTATTAAGTTGTTTTTATTTTACAAACAATTTATATCTGAAATTCATTCACCGTCTGCTGCAATGTTCCGATGCTGTCCAAAACCTTTTCCCGTCTTCCTTTCCCCATAACTTTTCCTCCTTGGTATTTTTATATTTTAACACTACTATACTTTAACGCGATAAATAAGTAAAATAGGGTAGAGGGAGAATAATTATCTCGCCCCTCCCATT
>ULVR01022713.1_pt1 | contig 13211 bp, 7 predicted proteins | sample 1959601 | NCBI WGS metagenome assembly ULVR01 (sample SAMEA4835791, study PRJEB28245) | human gut metagenome | biome: gut microbiome; material: fecal sample | place: Denmark | collected 2008
TTTTTCAACCACAATTTAAATGCCGTAATATGTACACCAAATATTACAGCTTAGATCATCAACAAAGAACCATATTTTTAACATTTTGAAAAATAGGAATATATATTAGGTATGCATTAAAAAATAACTTAGGACGGCTCCGATATAAGTCATAAGTTCTACAACACCCAAAGACCTAGGAAAGGCTTTTCAAGTGATTAGTTATTCACTTCCCAAGCTGTTAGTTAGCGGCTAGGTATAGCCGTTAGTTATTCACTTGAGTAGCCGATAGTCGTTATTATTATTCGCTTATTTTCAATTATTTACGCATAAGTAGCCAATGCCTTCTCGCAATCCGATCCGCAAAGAAATGATCGCATGAAAATTGTAACAAGTTATTTCTTGAGCGTTACTGAATAATCACAAGCAATGACAAGGTTCCGCGAAAACTAAGTAATAATAAAAAATAACCTATTATTCATAGGTTCCGCGAAGACTCTGGTAATTTCTTATGTGGGTATGATTGCTCGTGAGGTTCCGGTACAAGATGTGTTGAGGGTAGTCCTTCAGTCTGGTACCCAGAATCTTGAGGAGGTTGTCGTAACTGCGATTGGTATGAAAAAGCAGGAAAAGGCGTTGGGCTATGCAGCCTCTACTGTGAAGAGTGAAGATTTGAATGCCGCTAAGTCTGGATCAGTGATGTCAGGTTTGACTGGTAAGGTTGCGGGTTTGAATATTACTAGCGGTGGTGCTACAGGCTCTTCTCAGAAAGTAATCGTGCGTGGTATCAGTTCTTTCAGTGCTAATCAACCTTTGTATGTGGTGGATGGTGTGCCTATTATGAATGATTTCCAAGGTGAGGATTCTTTCTCTAACTCCGTGGATTTTGGTAACCAAGCTAATGACATTAACCCAGAGGATGTTGAGTCTGTAACAGTCTTGAAGGGTGCTTCCGCTACTGCCCTTTATGGTAGCCGGGCTGCTAATGGTGTTATCATGGTGACAACAAAACGGGCTGGGGCTGAGAGGCTTTCTGTTACGTACGATGGCTCATTTATGGGATCTAGCGTATTGCGTGTTCCTCAAACACAAGATCGTTTCGGACAAGGATGGGGATCTTTCGGACCTATGGAGAATGGTTCTTGGGGACCGGTTTTGGATGGTCGTGATCATATCTGGGGACCTTACTCAGACGGCTCAGAAGGTTTATTAACTCCGCTTTCTAAGCCTTTCTCGTATGTAAAGAACAATCTTCGTGATTTTTATGAAACTGGTTTTGAGACGAATAATAACGTCTCGATTCGTATGGGTAATGATAAACTTGGTTTTGTTGCCTCCTATGGTAATGTGAAGTCTGACGGTGTATTACCGGGTGACGCTGATTCATATGCTCGTAATACAATCTCGTTAAGAGGTAATATGAAATATAAACGTTTTTCTGCGGAATTAAACTTGAACTATGTCCGTAAAGATATCACACAAGCTGCTGCTGGCCAAGGAGATGATGGTGCAACGATGTTTTCTGAGATTTTGCAACATGCCGTGGATGTAGATATTAGCTCAATGAAAGATTATACGAATCCTTATTTTAATACGGATAACTTCTATACAGCTTATGCGGAGAATCCATATTGGGTGTTAGATCATAATCGTAATAAGTATCAAGATGACCGTGTCTATGGTAAGATCGAGCTTGCTTTTGAGATTATGAAAGGTTTGAAGGCGGTTGGACGTTTAGGTGGTGACTTTACGAACGCTACTCAAAAGAGATGGAATGAAAAAGTGACTTTCGCTTCAGGGTCTTGGAGTGAATTAGGTGGTAAGAAGCAGCAGCCCGGTACTTATACGGAACGTCGTGACAAGGTGGAGCAAATTGATGCGACCGCTTTCTTAAACGCGGATTATAAAATCGGTGAGGATATCGCTTTGAATGGTATGATTGGATGGAACTTGAATCAACAAACGAGTTCTTATTTGAAATCTTATCTGTATGGTTTGGAGCAACCGGGATGGTTTAACTTAGCGAATGGTGTTGATAAGCCCATGACTACGACTTACTCTGATAGACGCCGTTTGGTTGGTTTGTTCGCTCAAGGTGAGTTTGGTTACAAGAATTTCTGGTTTGTGAATGCTTCTATTCGTAACGACTGGTCATCTACTTTACCTCAAGGAAATAATAGCTTTTTCTATGGTGGCGTGAATACTTCATTGATCATCACGGATATGTTTGAGGATTTGAAATCTGATTATCTGAATTTCTTGAAGGTTCGTGCAGCTTGGGGACAGACTGGTAACGATGCTCCGATTTACCGTACTAGCAGTTATTTTACACCGACTCAAATCTGTTTAGGTTTTGGAGATTTATATTTACCTATTAATAATACATTAGGCTTGACAGAGTATAATCGTTTGCCGAGTATGGATCTTCGTCCGGAGATCACGACAGAATGGGAGTTCGGTTTAACAACGCATCTGTTTAACAATCGCTTGGATATTGATGCTGCTTATTATAATAAGAGTACGAAAGATCAGATAATATCTGCTAGTCTGGCTCCGGAGTCTCGCTATACGTCTATGACCCGCAACGTAGGTAAGATTGCGAATCAAGGTGTCGAGTTGGCAGTGAATGGCATTCCTGTTCGTACGAAAGATTTCGAGTGGGGATTAGGTTTTACTTTCAGTAAGAACTGGAGTGAGGTGAAAGAGTTATGGGATGATGTAACTGAGTATAAATTGACAAGTTCCTATCAAGTGGATTTCGTTGCGGAAGTAGGTCAGCCTTTGGGCGTTTTCAAGGTTCCGGCTTTGGCCACGACTGATGATGGTAAGGTGATCGTTGATAATAACGGTATGCCGACAATTGATGCTAGCAAGAAAGAGATCGTAGGAACGTCTACACCTAATTTCTTGATGGGCTTTAATACGCATTTCACATGGAAAGGGATTACTTTATCAGCGGTATTAGATTGGCGTAATGGCGGTGAGTTCTATTCATATACCTCTCAATTGCTTACATTTGCCGGAAACTCTACTTATACGGTGTTTAATAATCGTGAACCATTTGTGGTTCCTAATTCCGTGAAAGTCGTAAATGGTCAATACGTAGAGAATGATATACCTATCGTACATTGGGGAGGTGCTTCTAGCGCTGTTAATACCTACTATAATAACGCCTCCAACTACGCTCAGTATAGAAATTGGATTTTACCTAAAGATTACTTGAAATTAAGAGAGATTACACTTTCTTACTCTTTGCCGAAAGCATGGTTGAAACAAACCCCATTCTCTATGGTTCAAGTTAGTTTGATCGGACGTAATTTATTTATGTGGACCCCGAAAAAGAACAACTACGTAGATCCGGAAGGTACGAATTATGGTAATGACATCTTGTCTGAAATTGGTGAATTTGGTGCGGCTCCGACAAACCGTACGTTTGGTGGTGGTATTAAAGTTGTATTATAATAAGTAACTTTAAAAAGTAAAGATAGTATGAAAAGAAACAATTTAATATATACAGGACTGGTTAGCTGCTTGTTGATGGCGACTACAGCTTGTTCCGATTATTTGGATATTAACCAGAATCCGGAATATCCAACGGAAGCCTCTTCTTCTACTTTGCTTCCTTCTGGTATCGCAGGAGTAGCAAGTATTGTAGGTGGTACTTACGAATTATATGGTAGCATGTGGTCTCAGCAATGTACGCAGGGACATACATCCAACCAGTATAATACATTGGTTAACTATACGATAACTAACGCATCCGATTCTCGTTTGTGGTCTATACCTTATTCAATAGCACTGCCAGACTTGGATTTGGTTATCAAAAGCTCTGAATCGGCTCAAGAATGGAATTATTGGGTAATGGGTAAGACTATGACTGCCTTTATGTATCATATCCTAGTGGACTCTTATGGCTCTATTCCTTTTACAGAAGCTATTCTTGGGAATGAGAATACTACACCGAAATATGATGACAGTAAGACTGTGGTTTATCCGGGATTATTAGCGATGTTGGACGAGATTATCGCTAAAAAAGCGGAAGCTACCGCAGGTGGTTTGCCTTCGGTTACAAAACAAGACTTGGTGTTCGCTGGTGACGTGAATAAGTGGATTCAATTTGCGAAGAGTTTAAAGCTAAAATTGTTGATGCGTGATTTCGATACGAATAAAGCTGCTATCAAGGCATTGCTCGACGAAGGAGATTTGCTGAGTGTAGACGCTAAGATGGACTGTTTTCAAGATTTGGAAAATAAATCAAATCCATTGTATGAGAATGACCGTCGTAAATTGAATTCAACTGTAAATATTCGTGCGTGCGCTACGGTTTGCGATTATTTGAAAAAATATGAGGATCCTCGTTTAAATGATTTTTATTCACCTAATACGGATGGCTCCGGCGAGACAACAGCTTTGAAGTATGGTGACCGCCCAAACTCGGTAGCGGTAACAACTCGTATGATCTCTGTGGCTAAGCTAGGTCCTACAGATCCTGTTTATTTTATGTCTGCTGCTGAGGTAGCGTTCCTGCAAGCGGAAGCTTACGCTCGTTTGAATGATGTGGCTAAAGCGAAAGTGGCTTATGAGCAAGGTGTGAATTATGCGTTTGAACGTTGGGGGTATTCTGCTGCCGAGTTTGTTTCGGAAGGTGCTCCTTATGCTTTCGATAGTACGGACCAAAATTCAATGCTTACCTCTATTTTGACCCAGAAGTGGATCGCTTCCACTCGTTGTCAAGCATGGGACGCATGGTTTGATATCAATCGTACCGGTATTCCTGTTTTAGGGACAAAGCATGTGGATGAGGAAGGATATATTTGGGGGCAGTTGACTCCTTGCATTGGTTCTGCGTTGGCTCCGGGTGAATATCCTCGTCGTTTATTGTATCCGAAGTCATCTTCAGACTATAACCCTAATACTCCGGCGGTAGTTCCGTTAGCGGAAAAACAATGGTGGCATAAATAAATGGGTGTTATAAATGTATATTAATCAGAAAAGCTTTTTGAATATGAAACAGATAAATAAATTACTGGTTATCTTATTGGCGTTGGTCACCTTTTCTTCTTGTGAGACTTATGGTGATTACGAGATAGAATACACGGCTATTTACCCTTTATGTGGCGAATGGGTAGTTAATGTTACAGGTGAGGATGGTGGTGTCTTGGCGGAAGGTGTGACCTGCAATACTTACAATACGACTGATGATGCCACGGATAAGATGTGGATAAAAATGAGTGTTGCCACAAACGACTGGGGAGTACGTGGCAAGATTCATTGCGATGTCACTTCTAAATCTTTTGATGGGGATGGTATCGCTAATCTGCTCCATGCGGATGATGGTATAAATTCTACTGTAACCTTCAATATCTCTGGTAAAGTAATTGTGGATGGTTATACTACTCAAGCCAATACAAAAGTGGATGCCATTGAATTTACCTTGACTCAAAATGGAAAGTCGATGACGGTTAAGGGATTCCGTAAAACAGGTTGGGAAGGTGAAGATTATTGATATGATTTAATATCTCGAAAAGTAGGAGAGGCCTGCCATGTATTTGGTAGGCCCTTTTTATTTACTTGGATATATGGTTTTTTATTAGTAGGTAATCCGTGATAACAAACTTTTAGTTTGTAGATTGTGCTACAAAGAACTTATTATTGTTCCTTCGTGTTTACAATCAGATAATATATAAATGTATCATGGAAAAAGTAATTTACAACTTAGTGTTTAATCGAAAAAAGCAATTGAATGCGGAAGGAAAAGCTTTGATTCAAGTAGAGGCCTATTTGAATAGGCAAAAGAGGTATTTTTCAACGAAGGTTTATGTGAAACCTTGTCAATGGGACAACAAGAGACGTTCCATAAAGAATCATCCGAATATGGATGCGTTAAACCTGTATCTTCAGAACTATGTTATGGAGTTGGAGAGAGATGAGCTGGAGAAGAGACAAGCGAATAACGGTTTTTCGTTGAAGGATCTGCGTGAGGAGGCTTCTTCGACATCTACGTCTTCCTCTTTTCTTGTTTTCATGCGTGAGGAGATTTTACATAGTAATTTGAAAGAATCGACATTAAAAAAACATTTGTCCACTTTGCATGTTCTATCCTTATATAAAAAGGACGTTCTGTTTAAGGATATTAATTTCAATTTCTTATGCGATTTTGAATATTTCTTATTGAAGCAGGAGTATCATCGAAATACGATCGCTAAACATATGAAGCATTTGAAACGATATATCAACTTGGCGATTAATAAGGAGTTGTTCGAGTTGCACAAATATCCATTTCGGAAATATAAGATTAAATATCAAGAGAGTAAGCGTACTCATTTAACGCCTGAGGAGTTAGGTCGTTTGGAAAACTTAAAGCTGGATGGGCAGCGTACATTGCGCCGGTGTCTGGATATGTTTTTATTTAGTTGCTACACGGGATTACGTTTCTCAGACATAGTAAGTATAACGAAAGAGAACTTTTTGATTATTGATGATAAGGTTTGGCTGGTTTATTCATCGGTGAAGACAGATGTGAGTGTCCGTTTGCCGCTATTCCTCTTGTTCGAGGGTAAATCTTTACCTATCTATGAGCGATATAAGAATGCGCCGAGAACCCTGTTTGGTGTTCCCTTATCCTCTAATTCAAACGTGAATAAGCAATTACGCCGAATCAGCCAATTGGCAAGTATTGATAAGAAGGTATCTTTTCATACGGCTCGGCATACAAATGCTACCTTATTATTATATAATGGAGCGAATATAACTACGGTACAAAAGTTGTTAGGGCATAAAAGTGTTCGTACTACCGAGATCTATAGCAATATCATGGATATGACGATTGTCCGCGATCTTGAGAAGATTGAGACACGATTGAAGTTCGGCTAGAATGTGGATTTATAAGAAAGGAGAAAAATATCATTAAGATATTCTTCCCCTTTTTTGAATGTTGTCACTCGTTATGCTTTTATATATTGATTAGCGAGTTCCGCCAGCCCACCATACGTTTTCGGTAAACACATACTGACCATCACCATAAGCAGCTTGTATATTAGGATTAGTCGTAGTATCATCATTACCATACGGACATCTTAACGGGAACTTACCCGGATTTTGCAAGCCATAAATATCCTCACCCAAGCTCTTCAAACGACGTACGTCATTATAGCACTCGGTAGACTCTCCATCTGCGTTCCAGAAAGAAATATATTTCTGAATCATCGTCTCTTTCAAAGGATTAGCATCGAATAAGGGAACGACATTCTCATCAAAGTAAGAAGCGGCCTCCTCCGGTGTCACCTCGTTTGTTACATTCAAGAAACCTCCCCAATAATCAGAAGCGAGGGCAGACTTGATATTAACCTCCATATTAGCCATACCTGCGACAACAGCCTCTTTCAACACTGCTTTTGCCTCATCCTTACGATTTAAACGACACAAAGCCTCTGCCTTCAAGAACAATACCTCATGATAACTTAAGATGTGAGTCGGAGCGGTTTGAGCTGCACAGAACATGGAAACAGTATATTCTAACTGACTTTGCACTAAATCACCATTATGAGCAAGATTCAATAATGGATCATCCTTAGAAGCAATCATCGTTTGGCTGTTAGCCTCCACATAGCAACGTCTGATACGCGGATCATTACGCTCATTCAATTTATCAAACATACTTCGGCTGGCTACTTCACCTAAACGAGAATAGAATACTCCGAAAAATGGGTTGATATTAACACCCACACCATACATAGCATAGCTACATTGCTCGGCTGCCGAGGTGTACGACTTGGAAATATAATCCAACACCTTTTCCATATCGCCCTTAACATCAGCGCTACGTCCCATCAAGCGCATCGTATAACGAGCCTTCAAGCCATAAGCTGTCTTTAGCCAAGCCGAAGCGTCACCTTTATAAATCAAATCTTGATTAGACAGGCTCGTCAGATCTGATTTCTGAAGATCTTCAATTGCGGCATCCACATAGGCCATGATATCCTTATAAATCTCCTCTTGTTTATCGATAGCGGGAGTCATAGATACTGTATAGTCACAAGCCTCTTTCCAAGGTGTATCACCATACATATCTGTCAAGATCGCCAAATTGTAAGCCACGAAAAGTTCCGCAATGCCTTTTGTTATGAAGTTCTGCTCTTCTTCTGCGACTTTGACAGAGATCAAAGCATCTTTCAGTGTCGAATAGGTTCCCCCCCATGAGTTATTAAAGGTAGAAGCCGATGTACAAGAAGAACGGGTTTCCGCATAGTAGAATTGATTATGCGAACCTGTCTCATGTTCCACATACATACCACCATATAAATTGAAATCGCCGCTAACCACGCTAAACGCAGTCGAAGTCATGACATCCGTAAGGATCATCCTTGCGGGAACTGCTGTGGTATGATTATGATCTTTGTTGATCTCATCCATCTTATCCTCAGAGCAAGAGACCAAGGCTGCGGTGAAAACAACTCCCGTCAATAATTTTTTTGAGATATTTTGAAGTTTCATCTTTTGTTTCCTTTATTAGAATTTCACATTTAAACCGAAGCCATAGCTCGAAGCACCCGGCATAGAAAAGCGCTCGAAGCCACCGCCCATATTATTATTACCTTGAGAAGCCTCAGGATCCAAACCTTTCAACTCAGACCAAAGAATGATATTTCTGGCAAAAACATTTAAGTTCACGTTGATTCCATTCTTATCCCATATCGGATAACTAACGGACAACTCACGTAGTTTCAAGAAACCACTGTCATAGATACCAGCTTCGGAAATAAGCGTCATGCGGTCATAATATGATAAAGCGTCTTCGCCTTTGATATCTATGTCATTAGCTACATAGGAACCATCTTCCAACTGCTTTACAGCCGGATGACTAAAACGGAAAGTCTCGGCCGTACGACTTTCAACAGACTCCATACTTGTACCATAATAGTTCAACGTGTTCAATGTACCGCTATACATCTGTCCACCACATTTCCAATCGAACGTAGCGCCGATACGGAATTTGTAGATCTCAAAATTAGTATTGAAACCCAAGAGGAAATCCGGGGAAACCTTACCGATCACACCCTCACTACCGATCTGAGGCAAGCCATCTTCGTCTACGACAATGTCACCGTTGTCATTACGCAAGAAAGTCGTACCATAGATTACAGGGAATTTATCGCCAATATTCGCACGTACCTGCGGATCAACGAAACCTCCCAAGAAAATACTCTCTACACCCGGAGCCAGCTCATCCACGTAGTTATCGATCTTAGAGAAGTTAAATGCCATATCCCATTTAAAATTCTTCGTATTGATCGGATTGATTCCCAACGTAATCTCATGAGCGTTCGTATGGATAGCGCCACCATTGGTTACTAATTCTGCAGAGCCTGTAGAACCAGCCAAAGGAACCTCAAATATCTGATCTTTCACATTCTGCCGAGAGAAGGTATAGTTCAATGAGAACAGACCATTCAAGAAGGTCAAATCCACACCTAACTCATAAGACTTCGTGTTCTGAGGTTTCAGATTCGGATCATACACACGAGCATATGGAGTGAACGCCGTAATTCCACTCATAGGATATTGTATAGGCGTAGAACCATAAAAACCACCACCGTAAACAGGTGTAGTATAATAAGAATCATAATAATCTCCAGCCTGTCCTACTTCGGCGTAAGAAGCACGTAATTTACCATAAGTCAAGACATTATTCTTCAATGGTTCTAATTCTGTGAAAATCCAGCCCAAGGAAACAGATGGATAAGTGAATGAGCGGTTGTTACGAGGCATATTAGATACGATATCGTTACGAACAGTTGCGTTGAAGTAAACCATGTTAGCGTAAGACAATGAAATGCTAGCAAAGTTACCAACTGTGCGTTTCCGGCGTAATGACTCGGATGCTACCATAGTTGTAGCATTATCTATATGATTCCAACCCGGGAAGTTATAGTTCGCTCCATAAGACTCGTAAAATTTCCGCTGATTCTCTACCAATTCATTACCAACAAGGGCATCGAACAACCAATCTTCATTGATATTCCAAGTATATGCAGCGGTCAACAAAGAGTTCAACTCCGTGATTGAATATCCATAGTGATCAATCTCTCCATAACCATTTGCATGTCCATAACCCCAAGAATCCGTATAATTAGTCGTATAAGAGTCCACACCCAATTGATACTTGACATCCAATTTGTGATTATCGGTATTGAACTTCGTAGAATATTTCAAATAAGTATTTCCAAAGAAACGTTGTGAACGTTCCAAGAACTCGTTGTTATCTACCGCCCAATAAGCTCCGTCAAAACCTGATGTGCTACGGAATGTATTTTGTGTATACGGGTCACCCTCAACATGACTTGGGATACCGGCTAAATCGTAGCTAGAAGGAGCTCCGTAAACAGTAGCTAAGATTCCATTATTGGCACTAGACTGCTTGCTGATCTTCGAATTTACATAGGTACCGGTAAATCCAGTAGACCAGTTCTTGTGTAATTGAGCTTCGGCACTCATTTTTGCGTTGTATCGGTCCATGCCTGTATTTGGAATAATACCATCTTGCGTAGTATTACCGATCGAGAAGGAATAGTTACCTTTATCAAAAGCTTGAGCTACATTCACGGAGTTACTCCATGTCGTACCCACGTTGAAGAAATCCTTGATATTGTCGTAAGCTTGTGGTTGAGCCCAAGGGTCTAATCCCGCAGCGGCCCGCTGAGGTACATAATACATACCTTCATGCTTACCATATTGCTTGGTAAACTCATTATCCGTATTTCCTCCATAAGTCGGATCGTTAGGCAATTCGCTGATTAGTGGTCCCCAAGAAGTTGAAGCATACGGGCTATACTTACCATTTGTACCCTGCGCATACACTTTTTGGTATTCAGGCATCGTTGAAACCTTATCAAAAGATAAGCTGGTATTAAAAGCGACCTGAGGTTTACCTTTACGGGCTCCCTTTCCACTTTTGGTCGTAATGACAATTACTCCATTTGTTGCACGCATACCATACAAGGCAGATGCGGCCTGTCCCTTTAATATATTAATGCTTTCAATATCGTTTGGGTCGATATCCACCGCACGAGATGCAAAGTCCGTGCCGGAAACAGAACTACCGGTGTCCACATCAGCCGTTGAAGCGACAGGCATACCGTCAATCACATACAAAGGAGTATTATCCCCTGTAAAAGATCTGGAACCACGAATCGTGATCTTAGAAGAGGCACCCGGCATACCGGAAGAAGGAGAGATCTCCACTCCAGAAACCTTACCTTAGTAATGCGCCAGACAAACTAGTATTAGCTCCTTTCGTCAACTCATCCGCTTTCACATCTTGAACCGCATAACCTAAAGCTTTCTTTTCCTTTGAGATACCCATAGCCGTAACCACGACCTCATCCAAGTTCTCTTCGGGAATGCGTTCTTGAAGTATTCTACTAAATTTGGTACGGACAATCATAAATTGGATGTGAAATACCAAATTGGTGATGACGCTTATACGACCAATTACTCTGATATTTACGGCTACGGTACAACTGGTTATGCGAATGGTTATGCTAGCGAATACGGTTTTACGGTAAATGAGATGAACTCATTGTTGACGTTTACGTATAACTGGAATATCAATGAGGACTTCGTATTCGATGCTTTGTTGGGTAATGAGCTTGTAGATAAGCGAATCAGTAATACTCAAGCCGTGGGATATAGCTTCAACTTCCCGGGCTGGAACCATTTGAACAACGCTTCTGTATTCAACAGCTCTCATGAGTATAAGAGAAAACGTACGGTAGGTAACTTCGCTAGCTTATCTTTGGCTTGGAAGAATATGCTTTATTTGAATGTTACGGGACGTAACGATATCGTGTCTTCTATGCCGAGAGATAACCGTTCGTTCTTTTATCCTTCCGTATCCCTTGGATGGGTATTCACGGAAGTGGAAGCCTTGAAGAATGATATCTTGACATTTGGTAAGATCCGTGGCTCTTACGCAGAGGTAGGTATGGCAGGAGAATATGTGCCGTCTTATTATTATACGCCAAGTTATGGTGGTGGTTTCTTCCAGGGAACACCTATTATGTATCCGATTAATGGAAATATGGCGTATATTCCTTATTTCGTGGTTTATGATCCGAACTTGAAGCCTCAGAACACGAAGTCTTATGAGCTTGGTGCTGACTTGACTTTCTTGAATGGTTTAGTTTCATTGAATTATACGTATTCTCGTCAGAACGTGAAAGACCAAATCTTCGAGGTGCCTTTGGCTGGCTCCACAGGTGCTTCCAGTATGATGATGAATGGTGGAAAGATGCACTCAAACGTACATGAGATTACATTAGGTATCTCTCCGGTTGATACGAAGAATTTCAAGCTGGACTTCGCTTTTAACTTCTCAAAGATCGACAATTATGTAGACGAGTTGGCTCCGGGCGTAGAGAGCATTATGTTGGGTGGTTTCGTGACTCCTCAAGTACGTGCAGGTATCGGCGATAAATTCCCGGTAATCTATGGTGTTGGTTACAAACGTGATGGCGAAGGACGAATTGTAGTAAACGAAAAAGGTATACCAGAGGCTGGTGAGACCCAAGTAATCGGTAAGGTTTCTCCTGATTTCCGTTTGGGTTTCAATACGAATATCGAGTTGTATAAATTCCGTTTGGCTGCTGTATTTGACTGGAAGCAAGGTGGACAAATGTATAGTGGTACGGCTGGTGAGACTAACTTCTACGGTACAAGTAAGTTATCTGGAGAGGTTCGTAAGAGTGATAAATATCATTTTGACTATGCTGCTGTTGAACAGAAGGGCGTAGATGCGGATGGTAAACCTATCTATGTTCCCTATACGGGTGGAGTGAAAGGATCAGATGCAGAGGAGTATTTCAAAAGCGTGAGGGGCATTGACGAAGCCTATGTCTATGACAACTCGTTCTTGAAATTGCGTGAACTTTCATTGTCATATCCTGTATATAAGAAAGATAACTTGAATGTAAACGTGAATGTTTTCGCCCGTAATATCATTGTATGGTCTGAGATAAAAGGCTTCGATCCGGAGGCTACTCAAGGAAATAACAATATGGCTGGCGCTTTCGAGCGTTTCTCCTTACCGGGTACATCTAGCTACGGTTTTGGTGTCAACGTAAATTTCTAATTTATAAAGAAGACAGATATATATGAATACAATAATAAAATCATTTAAAGGGTTGGCTGTTATGTCGGCCGTATCCTTGGCATTGGCTGGATGTTCCGAGGAT
>ULVR01011907.1_pt1 | contig 13017 bp, 10 predicted proteins | sample 1959601 | NCBI WGS metagenome assembly ULVR01 (sample SAMEA4835791, study PRJEB28245) | human gut metagenome | biome: gut microbiome; material: fecal sample | place: Denmark | collected 2008
GCTGTAAAATTTAAGGAGTACTCGCTATGGTGCGTTTACTTGTTGAAAGAATAAGTTTACAGATGGCAATTAACGAAAATTGATACACAACATGGAATTGAAATGGCATTATCAATTTGGGCTAAAGTCTTATTGAATATAAGAAGGGGGATTGCTAGAAAAATAACGACTTTATGGAAAGGAGCCATGGAACAGTTGTGGGTTAAGAGCGATGCCGGTTGATAATTATCTGGTATTCTATATCCTAGATAAGGACCTGTGTATGGTAGCTGTTATTCGTGTTATGTATGAAGAAGTGAATGTCGAAAACCACCTTAATAATCACATGGTAATATAAACAGAATAATTATAACAGTGTAATCAAAATAAAATGTCCGCCCTATTTAGGAAAATCAAATTTTTTGAGAGACAGACGTTATATCAGACCCTTTTGTGTTTGGTTTATTTTGTACTCTTCAGGATATGAGGATGATTTTTTTCTTGTTCATCATTTGTCCTCTTGGTCAGAAGATACTAATTATATAATAGTATTTATTTTTGATTGAAAAAGTGATATTATTTTAATAATAGTATAGGCTATGACAATAATAATTTGTCATAGAATTAGATATTTATTCAACAATATCAATCAATAGATTGATGATTTATGGGAGGTATTACTTATGTCTGATAAAGGATTGTCTATATTTGAGCAAGAGGCTCCAAAAATAAAGGAAAATTTTTTGGAACCTTTAGAAAAGAATGAGAAATTACAACAGAGATTTCATGATGAAAATGTAAATAGAAAACGTTTTGATGGCGAGTATCAGAGAGATTTTACAAGAATATTATATGCATCTGCATTTAGAAGATTACAAGGGAAAATGCAACTTTTTGCAATACAGTCAGATCAGTTCATAAGAAATAGATTGACGCATAGTTTGGAGGTTGCGCAAATTGCCAGATCAATTGCTACAAAAATAGGATATGACAAGACTGATATTTATGTGGTTGAAGCATGTGCACTGGCGCATGATATTGGTAATCCCCCTTTTGGACATGCAGGAGAAAGACATCTAAATAAAATATGTAAGGAATTTGGTGGATTTGAAGGTAATGCACAAACTTTTAGAATACTTACAACGATTGAGCAAAAAAGAAATGAATTTCAAGGATTAAATCTTACATATAGAACACTCCTTGGAGTGTTGAAGTATTATAATATGTTTGATCCTGAAAATTCTTCTAATCAAAAATTTATCTATGAAGAGGATTATAAGTTAGTTGAATCTATTGTTGATAATACTGGAGTAGTATTAAGAACTTTGGATGTTCAAATTGTTGACCTGGCTGATGAGATTGCTTACGCAGCACACGATTTGGAGGACGGATTAAGAACAGGGAATTTTACAGCTGAAGATATTTTACATGATTTTTATCGCAAGGTCAAAAATAAAAAATGTAAAGAAAAGCTTGAGGAGATATTAAATGGGAGTAGGGAAAAAGCAGGCTTTAAAAAGAAAAATGTAAGTTCATCAGAGTTTAATAAATTATACCAGAAGGAAATATCATCATGTATTATAAATACATTGATTAATGATATAGGAATTGTTGATTTATCGGAAGAGGAAAAAGAAAAAAGAGGAACAAAGGCAAAGCAGGAAATTGGTTTTGTTAATTATAAAGAACTTGCCTCGGGATTAAAATCTGTTATATATGATTGTGCCATAAGAAGAGATGGTGTGAAATTTTATGAAGATAATGGAAATGCAATGATATCATGGCTGTATGATTTTTACTTGAATAATAGTGATTATTTGCCACCAGAGTATAGATATAATACAATTGTTGAGCAGTTTTATAAAAATAAGGATAATATTCCCAATGCAGTAAATCAGGAAAGACTGATAGTTGATTATTTAGCAGGTATGATGGATGAATATGTAAAGACTACTTATAACCATTTAAAGAGTTTAGAAGAAAGTAAAAAGTGAAAAAGAAGAAGGCAGATAAAAAGAAGGCGGAAAGGGCGAAATGAACAAATTATTAGGCTTTTATGAATTAAAAGATTCGGTATTACCAACGATACCATGGAAGGAATTTAATAAAGAGGTAAAACTTGATTCAAATATTTTATGGACTGTTAGGTCGGCTGTGTATAGGGGTGAAGATTTAAACCTTCCGAGAGCGGTTGGAGTTAATGCGTTAGATGCATATATGTTTGCATCAGAGCTGTATGCTAGTATGAAAAATAGAGGAATTGTTGTATATTACCCATATTTTCTTGCTGAAAAAAGTGGAAATATTAATATTTTCATGAATAAAATTGTGATAGAAGCGGTAAAGGACGACCTTTGGAATTTAGTTACCTATTCAGATAGGGATGTTACAATTGAAGTAACTGAGAATGATATTGTATATAATGGTGATGAAAAATTTTTTTCAGAGGATGAATTAGACGAATTAATCTTGAACGCAAGGAAAGCTAAACAAATGTTTAGAGAAGACTTGCTGGAAGGAAAAAGCGCAATGCTTGAATGGAGTTTTGCTTATCCTAGCAATTTAAAAAAAGAACGAGATGGTGAAAAGTATTTAGTGTTTTATGAAGCGAGAACTGTTTGATGTGACTTGACTAATTTTTTTAGCAAGAGGATATCCGTAAGAGGATATGTTTTATTAACTTAAAATCAGATGCGGTACATAAACTAAAGAATATGATAAATTTGAGGCGCAGTAAATTGTAGAAGTGAGAGGATTATTATGTATTTAGAAAAATTGAAACTTCATAACTTTAGATGCTACGAAAAGCTCGAAATAGATTTTAATAGACAATTAACGGTGCTGGTTGGAAAAAATGGTAGTGGAAAAACAACTGTTTTGGAAGCAATAGCTATTGCGCTCGGGACTTGGTTTGTAGGATTTAATATTGTAAATGCTAAGGGAATAAACAAGAGAACAGATCCATTGAGAAAAGCTTATCAGATTGGAGCTACAGATGATGTTCAGACACAGTTTCCTGTAGAAATAGAAGCCTGGGGGAAAATCGAAGAGTCAAAAGATCAGATTTTGCATTGGAAACGCGAGTTATATACACCTACAGGAACAATGACCACTAAAGATGCTAAAGAAATTGTTGAATATGCAGCAGAATATCAGAAAGCTATTAGTGAAGGAAGAACAGACATATACCTACCTATGGTTGCCTATTATGGAACAGGTAGATTATGGGATTATCATAGACAAAAGAGAACTGATGTTTTTAAAGTTAGTTCGAGGACAAATGGATATATAGATTGTTTGGATGGAACTGCAAATGTAAAATTGATGATGGATTGGTTCCAAATTATGACTATTAATAAGTATCAACGACAGGAAGAAAATTTGGAGTCAAATCCGGAATTGGATACTGTTTATTTGGCAATGGAAAAATGTTTGACAAATTTGTCTGGATATAGTGATGTGAAAATTCGATATAATATGGGCACACAAGAATTAGACGTTTATTATTCAGAACAAGATAAACAAAGAATGCGCATTCCATTGAATCAATTGAGTGATGGTTATAAGGGAATGATTAGTTTGGTTGCTGATATTGCATATCGTATGGCTACATTGAATCCACAATTAGGTACAGAAGTGTTAAGTAAAGGAGATGGAGTTGTATTAATAGACGAGGTGGATTTACATTTACATCCAGCCTGGCAGCAAAAAGTTATTGATAATTTAATGAATATATTTCCTAAAGTGCAATTTATTGTTAGTACTCATGCACCGGCTATTATCAGCTCGGTAAAAACAGATAAATTGCGTATTTTGAGTAATAAAGAAGTTTGTATGACCGCTAATCAAGTATATGGAAAAGATGTCAATTCTGTTATGAAAGAGATAATGGGAGTAAATGATAGACCTGATCAATTTGTTGAGCTTTTTGAGAAGTTTTATCGGTTACTTTCTGAAAAAAAATACGATGAAGCAGGTGCTGTTTTGGATAAGCTTGATGAAGAACGAGGATATCATGATCCTGAAATCGTAAAATGCAGAGTAAAACTGAAGTTAGAACGTATGCGGGGCAAATAGAATGATAGAAATAAAGAAAAATACTGAACCGATTGAACTTCGAACGTTAAGAGAACAGGCCGCAAGAGATGGACTTTCACCGGAAGACGCGTATAAAAGGCTGCAACGCAACTCAGAATTGAAAAAGAAAGTCAAAGATTCTCTGATTACAGAGCAGGGAAAATTGTGTGCATATTGTATGTGCAGAATCCCAAGAAATGATGTTGCCGTAGAGATTGCACCTATAACAATTGAACACTTTATTCCAAGAAATCCAGAAGATGGAAGAGATATTGGACAAGGATTGGATTATAATAATTTATTGGCAGTTTGCCATGGAAACAGAGGACCTAAGGGAACACGACATGAGAATGATTTAACATGCGATGCTCATCGTAAAAATACTGAGTTTATGAAAATAAATCCATGTGATCCGGAAACATTGCAGACTATTACATATACATTGGATGGAAAAATCGATGCAACGGATATAGATGTAAGGAAAGATCTTGTGGATACCTTGAATCTAAACTGTCAAACATCACCTTTAATTTCGGAGAGAAAGGCAGCGTTAGACGGATTGATCGAAGAAATTTGTACTATTGAAGATGAGGAAGGTTTGCGCACATTTTGTGGAGAAATACTTGATAGCTTCCAAAATGAAACGGGTGAAAAAACTCCATATGTAGGAATATTAATTTGGTATCTTCGACAGTTGGTTGCTCCAGTAGATGCTGATCGTTAAAGTTATTAAAATTTTGAGAAGATTTTATCCGGTTTTCGACTTTTTCTAGGAAAGTGGCAAAAAATATCTGACAGCGAATTCATTCGCTTAAGGTAAATCTGAAATCATGAACACTTTTATTTCTGTAGCTGGCAACTTTGTCATAAACATAAGCCAAAACCTCTCTTGAGCCAAACAGATTAGTCAGTACGCATCTTACACCAATATAATAATCATAGTCAGCTTTGGTATAAGAGCAGGCATGAAAAAGTTGTAAAGTGGTGATGGTTTATATAAAATTGGTAATTATGATTGGAGAAAAAATGGGAAGAGAAAAGATTATAGCATTATTTAATAATAAAGGTGGAGTTAGCAAAACCACTACTACATACAATTTAGGCTGGATGCTTGCTCTTTTGGGAAAGAGGGTGTTAATAATAGATAGCGATCCACAATGTAATCTTACAGGAGTAAGCATAAATTCGACAAGGGAAACAAAATTAGAGGAGATTTATGAGTCAGATATATCAAATATAAAGTTGGCGTTAGAACCTGTTCTAGGAGGAAGTTTGCGCCCTTTGGAACCAGTTAAATGTTACGAATTTAAAGAAAATAGTAATTTGTTTCTTCTGCCGGGAAATATTCAATTTTCAGAATACGATGCAACATATAATATTGCTGAAACAATGACAGGCAGCTTTGTTATGCTTAAGAATGTTCCGGGGGCATTTAGAAGAATGGTTGATCTAACATCAGATGATTATAATATTGATTATGTGCTTGTTGATATGAGTCCTAGTATTTCTGCAACAAATGCAAATATATTTATGCAGTGCGATTATTTTATAGTACCATGTGCTCCGGATTATTTTTGTTATATGGCGATAGAGGCATTGACTTCTATTTTTCCACGTTGGAATAAAAATTATAAAAATATGGCTGCTAGTGATGTTTTTAAAGAAGCTGAATATAAATTAAAGGAAAATCCTCCTATATTTTTAGGAACGATTCAGCAGAGGTATCGACCAAGAAATGGAGCTCCAGCGAAGGCGTTTGGGGAATGGATTGATGCTATTAATAATTTAGTAAATGAAAAATTATTACCAATATTGAAAGAATATGATATGTGCATTGCGGATGATAAATTGAAATTTTATGAAAATCCGTATAATTTAATGAATATCGCTGATTTTAATAGCTTGATTGCTCAATCACAGGAGCATAATACACCTATTTTTCTATTATCACAAGAACAAGTTAAACAAACAGGAATCACTTGGAGTAATATGAAAAAAAGTAGAGATGAATTTTATGAAACATTTAAAGCGCTGGCTGAAAGAATAATATATATGACACAATAGAAAGAAATAGATTATTTCTTTCAGCAATTAAGAAGGTGACAATAATGGGCTATGATGCATATGTGCATATAAATAAGAAATATACAAAAGCAAATATTGAAAAGCTATTGTTAATGTTGGGATATGAAAAAAGAAAAGATTTTTTTTATTGTGGCAATGATGATGAATATAAGTATTTTACAGGTGTCCAGGTTTGGCTGTGCGATGAAAATAAAGAGGAGCGGATATATAATGTTAGATGTCCAATCTTTGCGGTAGCTTATGATTTAAAAAAAGTGAATGAAACTATTAGGAGTCTAAAACAATACTGTGATGCTACATTTGAAAGTGATATTGGGAAAAATAGATATTTTCCAGAAAGCCAGTTTACTAAAGGTGCAGAAAGCGGGTGTTATTTTGCTGTAGAGAGGCTGTTTAATAATTTTACTAATTTAAGGTATGCTTTGAGCAAATATCCAGCAGATATGGAGAGTGATAAAGAATTATATAAGATAGGAGGACATCTAACCCTTGATATGTTTAATGCAAATGTTTATTCAACATATTTGTGTTCACTAATAGAAGAATATTTTAGATCTACATATATCGCATTATTAAAATATTCTGACAGAAAGGAAAAAATATTAAAAGTTAAATTTACACCATATGATTTGGTAGATATTAGTAATGGAGATAAAACAGTAGAAGAGGTATTTGCAAGGACATTATCGTTTCAAAATATACATAATATTTGTTATAATTTTCATGACTTAAATAGCAAACTCGATATAGGACAGGCGCTAAAGAGTCCTTATCGTAATAGAAAGAAAAATTTATATGAGCAGATTGATGAGATTTTAGAAAGAAGACATGGTTTGATACATAGACTAGAAATTGACTATGATTATCGTACATATAACTTACAGGGAGACATAGATGATGTAATTATTGCAATTAAGAGAACATATTGTTATATTTGTAATTCATATGGATGGGAGAAAAAAGAATTAAGTTTGTAAAGTGAATGGATGTGTATAAATAATATTTAAGACAGCGGAAATGGTTCCGTAGGACGCTATTGAGGAAAAGTATGCTTAAATCAATTCCTCCAATTCAATTTGGACCTGTGAATGATTACCAACATTTTTTACATTGATTGTAGTGTTGTGAGCTTTCCTCGATAAGAAAAACAAGAGAAAACAAAAATGCCTGCCCTGTTTGAGTCAGGACGGGTTCCTTTGTGCAAGATTATATAATACTAGTTTTGGAAACTCCAACTTTTGAAGTGGACCAAAGACAATACCTTATGTTTTATCTGGTGTCTATCAGAAACCAGCAGACATGATAATTATTATGGATAACATCTGATGAAGGAAGAAGCCCTTCTTTAGTTATCTGATTTACAGAAACTTATTAACCAAGTAGTCTTGATTGACTACACCATAATTATACTAGGATATAGAAAATGAAATTTAATTTTAACAAAAAAATGGTTAGCACAATAGTGATATTGATTTTTGGCGTAGCAATTACAGTTGCAGCACTGTCTGCAAAGAATATAGCGCTTGAAAATAAAACAAGCTCAGAAATAGCCACAGAGGCAGTATCAGCTACAGAGATGATATTGGATACAGAAAATACAGAGACTAGTAATGTGGATAAGAATTCATCAGATTCCTCAAAAGACAAAGCAACAGTAGTCGATGATAAGGACAAATCTGGTGATACAAAGAGCTCATCAGAAACCACCGATAATAATGATTCCAGGGATTCATATGAGACTGATATGATGAAAAATGATGAATCAGAAAACACTTCAGACGATGTAAATAAAACAGGTGATAAGATTGATAAAAAATCTGAAATAAACAATTCAGGAGATAGTGGTTCAGGCACAGATGATTCAGATAATGACAATTCAGGAATGAATAATAATAATGAACCGAAATCTGATAACGGAGTGATAGAGCTTCCAATTATACCGATTGACTAATGTGACATCAGTTGTGGTTTTACCTACATTTAAAGAAGAAACGTAAGAGGAGTTAATACAATGGAGAACGATACATTGTAATGGTATTTTACATGGTAATCCGCTATACTGGATATAAGTGTAGCGGATTATTTTAATGGAGAAAGGCAAATGAAGACAAAAAAATTTTTATCATTGGTGTTAAGTGCGGCTATGATATTAGGTGTGGCTGTTCCGGTGGCAGCAGAACCGGTGTCAGCAGGGCAAGGTGTTGAAGCAGAACAGCAGCCAATTGTAGAAAATAGCATTACAAGTGGATATATTCTGAGTGATTTGGATTATAATACACCGGTGTATGAACCGGATGAGGCGGTGCCGTATTCTGATGATTGGGGATATTCTGCAGATGAAACTATAGAGAACAAGTATCCGGCAAATGGAGTCAGTGATATCAAGGCGAAATATCCGTCTGTTCGTAATCAAAATCCTCTTGGCACTTGTTGGGCATTTTCGTCAATAGGTCTTGCAGAGTTTGATCTGATTAATGATGGTGCGTTTGATAAAAATATAGATCTTAGTGAACTGCATCTGGCATATTATGCATATAATTCGCTGTTAGATCCGCTTGGTGGAACAGTGGGGGACTATGCAAAGTACTATATGAATAATACAAGTGTTCAGTATGGTTATCTCAATCGTGGTGGAAACTATTTGATGGCGGCACGCAGAATGGGACAGTGGTGTGGTCCGGTAAGCGAGAGTGATGTGCCATATAGTAAGGTGGCAAGCAACGGATATACAACAAGCACTATTGATACTTTTCTTAATACAGGGTTATCGGATGAATATGCTTATTCAAAGGATAAGGCACATCTGGAAAATACATACATGATTAATATCAAGGAAAATGCATCAGATGTGAAAAAAGCCATAAAAAAATATGGTGCAGTGGGAATTATGTATAGTCATAATGATACCGGATATCATTATATAAATAACAGTTATAATGATAAAACAGATAACAGAGCAGGTCATGCGGTAATGGCTGTTGGATGGGATGATAACTATTCTAAAGATAATTTCAGAGATGGTGTTAAACCTGAAAAAGATGGTGCATGGCTTATTCGTAATAGTTGGGGAGACGGAACCGGTTCATATTACAATCAGAGTTATTTCTGGATGTCATATGAAACGTTTTCTTTATCCGATACGGCTTGGGTGTTTGATTTTTCTGCTAATGATGGATATGATAACAACTATCAGGTTGATGGAGGATTAAATGTAGCCCGTCAAGAAAGTTATAGGAAATTGGCCAATGTTTTTACTACTCAGACAAAACAGGGAGTATCTTCTGAGGACTTAAAAGCAGTTTCCCTGTCTATTACATCTAAAACGAATGTGAATTATACAATAGAGATCTATACAGATTTAAAAGATAAGACAAAGCCAACCAGCGGAACAAAGCAGGAGACTGCTACTACTACAGGGCAGACAACCTATGCCGGAGTATATACAATTCCACTTAAAGCAGCGGTTAATCTGAAGCCTGGGACAAGCTATTCGGTTGTAGTGACTACTGATATACCTGCCATTGACCTTGAGGCAGCGATGACCGGTGATGTAAATTATAATAATGAAATGGTGTGGGAGAATCATGCGTCAAGTGATAATACGGCAAGCTATTATTTCTATGGGACAGGGTTGGCATATTCCCACAGTTGGAATTATCAGAATATGCATGGTAATTTCTGTATTAAAGCATTTACCGCCAATAATGTAGAAAAAGATTCTGAGAAGCTTGTTGGCAGGAGCCTTACTTTAAAAGACAATATTGATATGAACTACTATATGGAGCTTCCTGAAAGTATCAAATCAAACAGCAACGCATATATGGAGTTTACGGTGAATAATAGCCAGCCATATAAGGTCAGCGTAAACGATGCAATCCCTGTTGAGAAAAACGGAAAGGTTATATATAAGTTTGCATGTCCGCTAAATGCTGCACAGATGTCAGATACGGTTAAAGCCAAAATGGTGGTGGATGGTAATAGTGGAAATGAGTACACTTACAGTGTAAAAGAATATGCCACCGAGCTCCTGTCAAAATCAAACGAGTATCCGGAAGAAACCATTAAGCTGGTGAAGGCACTCTTAAACTATGGAACGGCAGCGCAGAGCTTCTTTAAATATAACACAGGCAAGCCGGCAAATGCTGGTTTGAGCGATACAGATAAAGCTGTCGCAGCGGCTGATTTTGCTGCATATAAGGCTGTTATTAAAACAGATAGTGCAAATAGTCAGAGTAATGGACTGACATATTACGGAAGCTCTCTGATATGTAAGTCTGAGATGACAGTAAGACATTATTTTATGGTGAACGAAGGCTGTGATATAAACAATTACAAGTTCAGCTATGTTAATGCAGATGGCAATGAAGTCAGTCTGACACCTAAAAAGGCTTCAGATGGGGTGTATTGTGTAGATATAAACGGAATAATGGCACGCAACCTGAATTGTAATTATGCATGCAAAGTCATCGAAAAGAATAAGGGCTGTATTTTAGAGCTGGACTATGGTCCGTTCAGCTATTCACAGAAGGTCATTGATAGCGGAAATTCATCTGATGAATTAAAAAATCTGGTGAACGCGCTATATTGGTATTGGTATTATGGATATAGAAATTAAAAAGACTGCATAATTAAAACCACCGCAGAATTTAACACTTTAACTAAGCTAAATTCTGCGGTGGTTTCTTTTGTGCTTATCTGCTTACAATGCTAATCACGGAAGACAAGACCGCCTTTCTGACATATGGGACAAAGTAATTCACTGCTCTCTGATAAAAATATGCTGTCATTTTCTCTTAATAATGACAGTATGATGGTCTATGGCTGGACACTCAAGATTATAAATAATTGTATTTTACAGGGTAATCCGCTATATTAGATATAAGTGTAACGGATTATTTTAGTTCTGCAGAAAGAGATGCAGGGTGGTAGGTAAGAAATTATAGATTCGGGTGAAGTGAATTTTTATGCAATTTTACCACTTTAACGCATTAAAATTTAATATTTTTTTTATAAAATGTGCAAAATATAACAAAAAGTACTGGACAAAATGTCCTATATAAGGTAAAATGCATATATGCAATCAAACAGCACATTTGAAGGTTGTGCAGATAGTATTGGGTATATTTTACGAATTGGGGGGATTTTTCATGAGAATATATCAGGCTAAGGATTATGCAGATATGAGCAGAAAGGCTGCAAATATCGTATCGGCACAGGTGATTATGAAGCCTAATTGTGTATTGGGACTGGCTACAGGCTCTACACCTATCGGCTTGTATAAGCAGCTCGTTGAGTGGTTCAAGAAGGGGGATTTGGACTTCTCAGAGGTTATGACGGTGAATCTTGATGAGTACAAGGGATTAAGCCGTGAGAATGACCAGAGCTACTATTATTTTATGCATCAGAATTTGTTTGATCATGTGAATATTCCGGTTGAGAATACTCACCTGCCAAACGGCATGGAGCCGGATTCACAGAAGGAGTGCAAGCGCTATACAGAGCTGATTCAGTCTCTTGGCGGTGTTGATTTACAGCTTCTTGGTATCGGACACAATGGTCATATCGGTTTTAATGAGCCGGGCGAGTCTTTTGACAAGCAGGTACACTGTGTGAATCTTACAGAGTCTACTATTGAGGCTAATAAGCGCTTTTTTGCATCGGCTGATGATGTTCCGAAGCAGGCTTATACAATGGGCATCAAGACCATCATGCAGGCTAAGAAGATTCTTATTGTTGCAAGTGGTGAGGATAAGGCAGAGATTGTTCACAAGGCTTTCTTTGGACCGATTACACCACAGGTGCCGGCTTCTGTATTGCAGCTGCACAATGATGTTACGCTTGTAGCGGATGAGGCTGCATTGAGTTGTTTGTAGATGTTTTTTAGTTGAGAAGGTGCATGTATATGATAATAAAAAATGCAAGGGTATTTACAGAGGATGGCAGCTTCATGCAAGGCGATGTTGTCGTTAAGGATGGCCGTTTTGACAGTGTTTTGGAGAGAACAGCTGACACGGACGCGGCTAATGACAGCGAATCGCAGGAGATTATAGATGCATCAGGTCTTATCATGATACCGGGTCTTGTGGATATTCATTTTCATGGATGCAAGGGAGCTGATATGTGTGACGGTACCACAGAGGCACTTGATGTGATTACAGCATACGAGGCTTCTGTCGGAGTGACGAGCGTGTGTCCGGCTACTATGACCATTCAAAGGGATGAGCTTTTGAGTGTCATGAAAAATGCCGGTGATTATAATTATCATGGTGGTGCACATCTTGTAGGTATCAATATGGAGGGACCTTTTATCAGTCCTTCTAAAAAGGGCGCACAGGCGGCAGAGAATATCATACGATGTGATTATGATTATTTCTGTGAGCTTCAGGATGCGGCCCATGGCTTGATAAAGCTTGTAGATATCGCTCCGGAGGAGCCGGGCGCGATTGATTTTATAGACAGGGTAAGAGGAAGTGTTGTGGTTTCAATAGCACACACAGCGGCGGATTATGACACCGCAGTAGAGGCTATTGAGCATGGTGCAAGCCATGCTACACATTTGTATAATGCGATGCCACCGCTTCATCACAGAAATCCGGGAGTTATCGGGGCTGTGAGAGATTCAAAAAAATGTCATGCAGAGCTCATTTGTGACGGAGTGCATATTCATCCGTCGGTTATCAGGGCGACATTTGCCATGTTTGGGGCTGAGCGCATGATTTTAATAAGTGACAGCATGAGAGCCACAGGGCTTGAGGATGGTGAGTATACACTCGGTGGACAGGCAGTGACGGTCAGAGGTTCGCTTGCCACACTCCATGATGGGACAATTGCCGGTTCGGCAACCAATCTGATGGATTGTATGCGTTTCACAGTAAG
>ULVR01011520.1_pt1 | contig 12990 bp, 9 predicted proteins | sample 1959601 | NCBI WGS metagenome assembly ULVR01 (sample SAMEA4835791, study PRJEB28245) | human gut metagenome | biome: gut microbiome; material: fecal sample | place: Denmark | collected 2008
TGAGGAGGGCGGCCAGCTCTCTGAAAAAGTACGCCGAAATCCGTACAGCGTGATCCTGTTTGATGAGATTGAAAAAGCCCACCCGGATGTTTTCAATATTCTGCTTCAGGTGCTTGACGACGGTCATATCACCGATGCACAGGGAAGAAAAGTTGATTTCAAACAGACCTGTATCATCATGACATCCAACGCCGGAGCGCAGAACATCGTAGCGCCAAAGCGTCTCGGATTCCTTTCAGAGGAAGATGAACGCAAGGACTATGAGTACATGAAGGGTCAGGTCATGGAGGAAGTCAAACGGATGTTTAAACCGGAATTCCTGAACCGAATCGATGAGATTATTGTATTCCACCAGCTGACCAAAGCAGATACCAAGAAGATTCTGCAGATTCTGCTCAAAGACCTGGAGCGTCGCTGCAGGGAGCAGATGGATATCGAACTGAAGGTCCGCGACACCGTAAAAGAGTATCTTGTGGAAAACAGCTTTGACAGCAAATATGGTGCCCGTCCGTTAAAACGTGCGATCCAGAGTAAAATAGAAGATCCGCTGGCAGAAGCCATCCTGAATGGAACAGTAAAGAAAGGTGATACGGTAGCGGCCGGTATGAGCAAAAAGGAGATTACGTTTAAAGTTCTCGAAAAAAATAAAAATTCATAATTTATATGGTAAAATCTTTTTGATTATGGTATGATTTTCACAAAGAAACGAAACAACACAAAAGACAAGACCAGGAGGGCATTTGAAAATGTCAGTAGTGAAAGAATTAATCCGCACAGAAGCAGACGGAGGAATCAGCTTCGGAGATTATGAGCTCGCGGCAAAGGCAAAAAAATCTGACTTTGAACACAGAGGAGATCTTTATAAAGTAAAAACCTTCAAAGAAATCACAAAGCTGGAGAGAAATGGAATGTTCGTATACGAATCTGTTCCGGGAACAGCAGTTACCGATCTGAATGTATTCGATGAAGGAATGACCTTCAAAGTAGAAGGACCGGAGGACGCGCAGATCACGGTTGAGATGGAAGCAGAGACCGAATACAAGGTGCTGCTCGACGGCGTAAATGTCGGTCATATGACCACAAATCTCGGTGGAAAGCTTTCTTTCAGTGTGGAGCTGGAAAAAGCAGAGGGCGTAGAGGTAGAGATCATAAAAGCATAATAAAATAAGGAAAAGGCTGTCGCAGAACGTGTGCGGCAGCCTTTTTTTCCAGGCAGATCAAAAAAGGAGATAACGATGGCGAAAACAAAAAAAACAGCCTTTTTCTGTCAGAACTGTGGCTATGAATCCGCAAAGTGGATGGGGCAGTGTCCGGCGTGCAGAGAATGGAACACCTTTGTAGAAGAACCGACGGCATCGAAAACATCGGCGGGGAATCAGGGCATCGGCAGCCATAGTGCTGCGGGCCGAAAGCCGGTTCATCTGACAGAAATTTCAACAGGGAAAGAGGAACGGATTCCAACGGGAATCGGAGAGCTTGACCGGGTACTTGGCGGAGGAATTGTGCCGGGCTCGCTGACCCTTGTCGGCGGCGATCCGGGAATCGGAAAATCCACCCTCCTTTTGCAGGTGTGCCGTATGCTGTCTGCGGCGGGACACCAGGTTTTATATATTTCAGGGGAGGAGTCCCTGCGCCAGATCAAACTGCGTGCTGTGCGGATCGGAGAGTTTAATGAGAATCTTTCTCTGCTCTGTGAGACAAACCTTGACATGATCCGTGCTGTGATGGAAAGAGAAAAGCCGGAAATTGCGGTGATTGACTCCATTCAGACGATGTACAACGAAGAGGTTGGCTCAGCACCGGGCAGTGTTTCACAGGTACGGGAATCAACAAATGTACTGATGCAGATTGCCAAAGGGATGGGAATTTCGATTTTTATCGTTGGTCATGTGACGAAGGATGGAAATGTAGCCGGACCGAGGGTTTTAGAGCATATGGTAGACACCGTGCTGTATTTTGAAGGGGATCGCCATGCCTCTTATCGTATTTTGCGTGGTGTAAAAAACCGCTTTGGTTCCACAAACGAAATTGGTGTATTTGAAATGCAGGCAGAGGGGCTAGTGGAAGTGAAAAATCCGTCAGAATATATGCTGAATGGAAGGCCGGAGGGTGCCTCCGGTTCTGTTGTTGCGTGCTCCATGGAAGGAACGCGGCCGATTCTGATCGAAATCCAGGCGTTAGTCTGCCACAGTAATTTTGGAATCCCGCGCCGTACTGCTGCGGGCTGCGATTTTAACAGAGTAAACCTTCTGATGGCGGTACTTGAGAAACGTGCAAGAGTCAATCTTTCCACGAGTGATGCCTATGTCAATATCGCCGGTGGAATAAAAATGAATGAACCGGCGATCGATCTTGGCATTGCACTTGCCGTTGTGTCGAGCTATAAAGACCAGGTGATAGACGAAAAAACGGTTGTATTCGGTGAGGTAGGATTAAGCGGAGAGGTTCGCGCGGTAAGTATGGCAGAGCAGCGCGTGCTGGAAGCCAAAAAACTTGGCTTTGAACGGGTGATTCTGCCGGCGGTTTGCATGAAATCGGTGGAAAAAATCGGAGGAATTGCATTGGTTCCGGTGGAAAATATTCAGGATGCGATTTTACGTGTGGGGAAAAACTGACGGCGCAGATCAGGTGCTTCACTTCCGATGGCGTTCCTCCACGACAGGAGCCCCTGCAGTAATCAGAAACCGAGATGGGGCTCTGAATAGTTACGAAGAATGTAAAAAATAATTACAGATGCTGTTTTAAAACAGCACAAAACGAAAATGGTTTCGTTGGAAAAAATAAAAATCAAGTAGAAAAAATAAACAAAAAAGAGCGGTACACAGGATTTTTTTTGACAAAAATTAGTAAAAACCCTTGTGTTACTGCTTTTTTTGTGCTATTTTTGAATTTGACAAGTAATGAAAAAGGTAATGAAAAAGAGAAAAAAATTGAAACTTGAGAGGCTGCAGAACATGGCGGAAGAAAAAGAATTGCGAAAAATGAACCGGACCGAACTGATCGAAATCATTTATGCGCTGAAAAAAGAGGAAGAAGAAGTAAATCAGAAACTGGAGGAAGCGGAACAGCAATTGCAGAACCGGACGATTCAGATTGCGAAAGCCGGATCAATTGCGGAAGCGGCGATGGAATTGAATCACGTTTTTGCAAGCGCACAGAAAGCAGCGGATGAATATCTGAATTCCGTCCGTGCAGCGAATGAAGAGGCGGAACAGTATGCAAAGCGGATACGGAAAGAGGCAGAGGAGGAAGCTTTGGCGATCCGTGCGAAAACAGAAGAGGAGACAGAGCTTCTCAGAAAGCAGACTGAAATTGCGGTGCATGCCGAAATGGAAAAGATGAAAATGACATGTCAGGAAATGCTCGCAGCAGCAGTACAGAAGCAGAAAGAGACAGAGGAAGCATGTCAGCGGATGGCAGAAGAAGCGGAACAGGAACGAAAACAAAAATGGGATGCGTTTGAGAAAAAATGCGGAGCTTATATGCGGCAGCACCAGGAACTTGCAACACTGCTGCAGAGTCTGGAAGCGTACACGGGAGGAAATACATGAAACTGCGAAGGATGGAAAAAATAAAAATTCCGTCGATGCAGGAAATCAGCCGGGAACGAAGCCGGCTGCAGTATCAGAATCGGTATCGGGCGGTTCTGCGGAGCACGATTTATTCGCTTGTAGTTGTTGCGGCTGCTGCAGTTCTTCTTGCGACGCTGTTTTTTCCGGTTCTTCAGGTTTCGGGAACCAGTATGGAACCGACACTTTCCGACCGGGATATTCTGTTGCTGGTGAAAAACGATCATTATAAAACGGGGGATCTCTGCAGCTTTGGATGGCAGAATAAGCTGCTGATCAAGCGGATTATCGGTGGTCCCGGGGATGTGATTGATATAGCGGAAAACGGGGTTGTCAGTGTGAATGGAAAACAACTGGATGAGCCGTATGTGGATGAACTGGCATTGGGCGAATGTGATGTGAAATTTCCGTATCAGGTACCGGAAAACCGTTACTTTGTGCTGGGAGATCACAGAAGTGTGTCAATTGACAGCCGCAGCAGTACGATCGGATGCGTAGAGAAAGAACAGATTGTGGGAAAAGTATTTTTGCGGGTCTGGCCTTTGAACCGTTTTTCCAGAATCAGATAGTGAGGTGCAAGGTGAAAAATACATTAAATCATTATATCCGAAATTTTCAGGATAAACATAAAAGCATCCGGCTGTATCTGGCAGTGTTTCTTGTCCTGGCGGCCGGGATTTTTCTGGTTGTCAGCTGGAAGCTGCATCATACCGGTATTTCCATGACGGCAGATTATCAGTGTGGTTACACGGCAGAACATGTTCATACGGATGCCTGCTATACCAAAACACTGGTTTGCCAGAAAGAGGAAACCGATGGGCAGGAAGGGCATACGCACACGGAAAGCTGTTATGAGGAAAAAACTACGCTGAACTGCGAAAAAGAAGAGCATGTACATGGACAGGAATGCTACGATGAAGATGGAACACTGATCTGTGAAAAAGAAGAGCATACACATACCGAAAACTGCTACTATACAGAACGGGAACAGATCTGTGGGAAAGAAGAACAGGAACCTGTTCCGGCGCATCATCACACAGAAGAATGCTACAAGACGGAGCTTGCGTGTACGATACCGGAGCATACGCATACCGTAGAATGTCTGATTGATGAGACGGCGGATGTGGAAACGGAAGCGGACTGGGAAAGTACGATTCCGCAGAATCTGACGGAAAACTGGGCGGAAAATGTGGTTCTGATTGCACAGAGCCAGATGGGATACCAGGAAAGCCGGAAAAATTTCAGGTTTGCAGATGACGGAACAACGCGGAAGGGATATACACGCTACGGTGCGTGGTATGGAAATGAGTATGGAGACTGGTGCGCCATGTTTGCGGCATTTTGCATCCGGTATGCAGGAATCCCGGCGGAACAGATGCCGGTAAACTCCGGCTGTGCAGCATGGATTTCGGAGCTGAAAAATGCCGGAATGTATGTGGAAAGCCAGACAAAACAGCCCAAAAGCGGAGATCTGGTTTTCTTCGATCTGGATCAGGATGGAAGCGCGGATCATGTCGGCATTGTAGAAAAAGTGCAGGAATCCGGAACTCTGAAGGTGGTTGAGGGAAACTCCGCTGATATGGTAAAGGAAAATGAATGGGTGACGGAGGATGCAAAAATTCTTGGATATGGTCTGATACCGGAGAATCCACTTTTACAGACACAAAAAGAAGTGAAGACGGAAGAAAAAGCTGCAGAGGAGATGGCAGCAGACGCAGAAGAACCGGAACATACAGAGGATACGGTAAATACAGCAAACACAGCAAATACAGATGCACCGGAAACGGAATCGGATGAGACGTCGCAGGCGGAGACACCAAAGGAACAGAGAATTTCCATGAGTGAGCAGGTGACGGGACTTACCGGCGGGGAGACAAGGTATGATGCCGACAGAAATGTCTATTCTTCGGATCTGAAGGTCGATTTTAACTTTCAAAAAGAGCAGATAGAGAAGAACGGGTACCAGTATTACTATGAATATCCGGAAGGCGTTATCATTCCGAATGGGCTTCTGGACGGAAAGAACCACGATCTCTATGATGCGGACGGAAAGAAGGCAGGAACGTATCAATTTGAAAAAACAGAGAGTGGCGCATACCGTCTGGACATTGATTTTGAACAGGCCTATGTAGTGGCAGCCGGGGAAACGATTCAGGGCTTTGTTCAGTTTTCCGGCGAGATTGATGGAACAAAAGCGGACGGGGACGGAAATATTAAACTTGTCGGAAAAGATCAGGTGAAGCTTGATATTCCAAAAGAGTCCATCAAGTACCCGGACAATGAGACAAACCATTATGATATCAGTACAAAGAAAAACGGCTTCTATGAGATCAAGAATGGAAAATTGATTTACACCGTGTACGTGACTTCTTTGAAAGGAACACCGGAAACCATTGATTTTCAGGATGTGATCCAGGTGGAAGGAATGAAACTTGGCAGTCCGGAAATTACCGTTACCAAAGAAACGGTTTCACGTTATTATGGCGAAAATGGAAGCTGGTGGGACTCAAACCCGATTACGGAAGAAACGATGGAAGACCAGGAGAGTACGTCGGAAAACGGAACCATTCGGATGACACTTCCGAAAATAGAGCCGGCACAGGAGAAAACAGATAATAATGGAGGTTCATACAAAGAATATACGCGTTATAAAATTGTATATACCTACGAGGTAACAAATTTAAATACGGAGCAGCCGACGGCGAAGAACATCGCCAGTGCGAGCTCGGAAAACGACAAAACGAAGGTGAAGAGCAGTGCGGAAACAAATATTACGATTCAAAACAAACACACACTGGAAAAAACCGGATCCTTTGATGCGGCGGAAAATCAGATTATCTGGAAGATAACGCTGAACCGGAATCACCTGAACCTTGCGGACTCCGGCCTTACCGATGAAATGCTGGCAAAGCTGGCGGATGGTACAGATGTAACGATACAGCCTGCGGAAGGATATGAGATCACGCGGAATGAAAGTGGAAACATTACCGGAATTCGCTTCACAGCGGAAGAAGGAAAAACCAACACCGGCGAGTATACCATTACATACCGTACCAAGGCAGAACCGTCCTGGAACAGCCGGGAAGTGAAGAACACAGCGACGTTCCGGCCTGGGGACGGAAGCGCCCAAATCAGTACAACAGGGACGGTGTGGATCGGCGGAGGCGAAATTGCGAAAGCGGTTGGCTCGGCAGAAAAATCTGCAGATGGAACAACAATGGTTCTTCCGTGGAAGGTTACTTTAACGGTGCCGGAAAGCGGAATTTTGTCCGGAACCAGTATCGTGGATGACCCGACCAAAAATCAATGGGGCGGAGCCGGCGGAACACATTATCTGACAAAAGAACAGGTACAGGCGTGGTCAGAAGGAATTTACTGGGCAGATGCGGAGGAAAATCGGGTTGAAACGGTTTCTGTTTCGGAGATTGCGGAGATCAGCTTCCAGGCATCGGACGGGAAAAGCTATACACTAAGCGAGATTCTGAATCACACAGCAGAGAATGCGGATTCATTGACCTACACCATCTGTAAAATGACACTAAAGGATACCCTTACTGTGCCAAGTGGTGCGAAAAAACTGATTTTTGCATACAAAACAACGGCGAACATTGCGGACGCTTCGATCGGATCCACATGGTTCTGCAATAAAATCAGAGTCGGGCAGAGAGAGGCGTATGCGGATTATGAATATAAAAAGGGCGGTATCGTCAAAACAGATGAAAACGGAAGTGCCGAAACAACGAGTAAGAAAAATGCAGACGGAACGCTGACCTGGAAAATTACGGCAACACTGGCAGAAAAAAGCAGTATGCTTTCCGTTCTGGACACGCTCCCGGAGGGAATGGAGCTGGAAGAAATCAGGGGAGAAAGTAATCTTTCCGGCGTGGGACAGATTACCATTTCGAAGGACGGTGCTGTTTCCGGCGGAAACAGTGTTTATCAGATTACAGGAACGCAGCAGAACCGGGAAGTAAGTCTGAAGCTTACGCGCACAGATGCACAGAATGGAGCCAAGCTGGATGCAGGCGTTTATACGTTGGTTGTAAAATGCAAGGTCAGCAAGGAGAAGCTGGATCCGTATGCAGCAGGAGAAATGTATAGTTTTCAGAATCATGCGGAGGCGACGAGCGACAAAGGAAGCATGGGAAGCGCCGACCAGACACAGCAATGGACCGAGGATACCTCAGAAAATGAGAGTAAAGTGGTGGATAAAACAGGCGTCTGGGACAACGACAGCCGTCGTGTAAAATACTCCATCTGCCTGAATCCGGATGGAAGAGATCTGGTAAACGGGGCAGATACGCTGACGTTGACAGATGTGATGCAGTATTACACGAAAATGGGTGTCCACTCGACGAACTGGAGCGATAAAAAAACGCTGGATTTGAGCGCCTGGCTGGTTCCGGGAAGTGTAAAACTGTATCGGGCGGAAAAACAGAAGGATGGAACCGTTTTAAAGGGTGACGAAATCAAAAACTGGACCTGGACAGTACAGACATCCGTTGGGAATCCGGACTGGCAGGGAGGAACGATGACCGCAAGTACTTTAACGGCGAACGGTTTACCGGATGAAACACCGATGATACTGGAGTACGATTATCAGTTTCAGGCAGATGTTCCGAGGGGGTATACTGGAGACTATGCTGTGATGGTGTTTAACAGCGCACAGCTGGATGGAACCGCATATAAGGACGATGAATATCAAAATGATGTGATTTGGAAAGAACAAACCCATACCGGCCAGGTAAGTACCGAAAAACGCTGTACCCTTTATAAAGTAAGCAAGGGCGATTACGGAACTACGCTCGCCGGGGCAGTGTTCCAGCTTCAGAAATATGACGGAACGGGGTATGTAAACACTGGTATCAGCTATACCACGGACACAGACGGAAAAATCATCATCCAGTGGCAGAAGGAGGATGCGGATCTTTCCTATGAGAAAAATGTCCTGTACCGTCTGGTGGAGACGAATGCCCCGAAGGACTATCTGCTGCCGGAGAACCCGGAAGAAAATGCAGTTTATTTCTACTTTAGTGAAGATGGCAATACGGCCAATACCCTTCCGAAAGAACTGCCAAAGCAGGCATTTGATCTGACAAAAACATCTCAGATTATTTACATAGAAAATGAGAAAAATGAAACTCCGGTCTATGAACTTCCGGAATCCGGCGGATCCGGAACCACCTTGTTTACAGTCAGCGGCATTGCCCTGATGGGCATTGCTGTGCTGTATGGAATTTCTTCTCTTGGGCGCAGACGGGAAAGGGGGGAAAAGTAATCCTGTACCCCTGCTGTGGCGGCGAAATCCACTGCGCCGCGAAAGAAGATATAAATCATAATGAGCAAAAATGGAGGAAAAACAAATGAAAACAATGAAAAAGGTACTGGCTATGCTGGTTAGCATGGTGATGGTACTGGCGTTTTGTGTGACAGGAGTTGCTGCAGATGTTGAGCTCACGCAGCATACGTTTGCCGCATATCAGATTTTTAAGGGAGATCTTACAGAAGGAAACAAACTGTCAAACGTAACCTGGGGGGATGGCGTTCAGGGGGAGGAACTCTTAGCAGAATTAAATACGCAAGCAGCGTTTGCAACGTGTGCGAGCGCAGCGGATGTCGCCAAGGTTCTGGAAACATATAATACGGATAGTACAAAAGCAAATGCATTCGCAAAAACAGTTGCAGCATATGTAACCGAGACGAAGACCGAGGGAACAGGAACGGTGAACCTTCCGGCTGCCGGCTATTATCTGATTGTTGACACGACAGCTACAACTGGAGAGTATGACGCAAAGAATCTCTCTCTCCTGAAAGTGAATGGAGCAGGTACAGTAACGCCAACGAAAAAGACAGACAAACCAACACTGGAGAAAAAAGTAAAGGATATCAACGATTCTACGGGAACGGAGTCAGGCTGGCAGGATTCCGCAGACTATGATATCAAAGATGAAATCCCATACAAGCTGACGGCCACGATGGGGGATCTGTCGAATTATGACCATTACTATCTGAATTTCCATGATACCATGACACATCTTACTCTGGTAGAGGGAAGTGTAGAGGTCAAGGTAGGAGAAAAAACGTTAGCAAAAGATCAGTATACCGTAGCATGGGATGCTGCCAAGAAAACCATGGATGTTGCGATTATGGATGTAAAAGCCCATGGAGCAACAACAGGAACAAAAGTCACCGTAACATACAAAGCAACTCTGGATGCAGATGCCGTACTTGGCTCGACGGGAAATCCAAACACAGCAGATCTGGAGTACAGCAACAATCCAAAAAACACAGGGGATGGAACGACAAAACCGGAAGAAACCGGAAAAACACCGGAAGATAAAAATATTGTATTTACCTACAAGGTAACAGCAAACAAGGTAAAGGAAAATCAGCAACCGCTGGAAGGGGCAGAGTTTGAGCTGTTTAAGAAAGTGGGAAAAGAAAGCTGGATCAGCAAAGGAAAACTTACCGGAACAGGCGATAATCAAAACGTATTCGAATGGAAAGGTCTTGACGATGGCGATTACAAAATCGTAGAGACAAAAACGCCGTCCGGTTACAATACCATTGATCCGATTGAATTTACGATCACGGCAGAACACGAAATTGACAGCGCTGATCCGAAACTGACATCTTTATCTGGCGGAGATGTTTTCAAGGGTAATGTGACAACAGGGGCAGTAAGTGCAAATATCGTAAATAAATCCGGTTCCACCTTACCGGAGACCGGTGGAATCGGTACTACCGTCTTTTATGTGATCGGCGGTATGCTGATGGCAGCTGCAGCAGTTCTTCTTATTACGAAAAAACGTATGAACAACAAGTAAAAAATAGGCCCGGGCGGTTCCAAAGGACCGTCCGGGAATAACAGCAGGGAGTGACGTATGAAAAAACATGCAAGTACTATTTTTCTGATTTTTATCTTTTTCGTGGGCCTGTCCGTGCTGCTATACCCTTCTGTCAGCAATTATATCAACCAGAAAAGCCAATCCCGCGCAGTAGCAAATTACGAGAAAACGGCAGCAGAAATGGCGCAGAAGGATACGGATGCGTATTTTCAGAAGGCGGAAGAATATAATAAGGAGCTCGCATCGCATCCGGAGCTGTTCTATGAACCGTCGAAACTGGCCGGTTATGAGAAGACGCTGGATATTACCGGAACGGGTATTATGGGGTACATTTCTATTCCTAAAATAAAGGTAGAGCTTCCGATTTACCATGGAACAGAGGATGGTGTTTTGCAGATTGCATGCGGTCATCTGGAAGGCAGCAGCCTTCCGGTGGGAGGAGCCTCGACCCATGCGGTGCTGTCTGCGCACCGAGGGCTGCCAAGTGCCAAACTCTTTACGAATCTGGACAAGCTGGAGACGGAGGATACATTTACCATTACGATTCTTGACCGTGTCCTGACGTATCAGGTAGATGAAATTGCAATTGTTCTTCCGTCGGAGACGGACAAGCTTCAGATCGAAGAAGGGAAAGATTACTGTACACTCATGACGTGTACGCCGTATGGCATCAACACCCATCGTCTGCTGGTGCGCGGACACAGGGTGGAAACGGTAAAGGAAAAAAATATCCATGTGACGGCAGAAGCCTTCCAGATCGAGCCAGTCATTACCGCACCGGTTCTTGCGGCGCCGATGCTTCTGATCCTGTTGTTCTGGCTTTTGTTTCACGGACGAAAAAAGAAAAAGTGAGGTGATCAGTTTGAAAAAGAAAGGGATTCAAAAGAGCCTGCGCGTTCTGTGTATGCTGCTCTGCTTTTTTGCGATGACGGCTGTGCGGGTGTCCGCTGCGGAAGCACATGGTCAGGGGCAGAAGGGTTCCCTGTCTGTGGTGATGCAGAATCGCAAAACAAACACAAAAATTCCGGGTGGAGAAGTCGCATTGTATCAGGTGGCAGAGATTACCTCGAAGGAAACAGAAATCCAGTATGAGTTTACGAATGGATTTGAAAACTGTGGATTGAAACTGGACAATCTGGAGGATGAGCTTCTGGCAGAAAAACTAAAAGCAGAAATCGGCGCTTCTACTGTCGGGGTCGCTCAGACAATCGGAGCAGACGGGATGGCAGGCTTTTCCGGCCTGGAAGAAGGTATTTATCTGGTTGTACAGACAAAGGCGGCAAATGGTTATGAGATGTTTTCTCCTTTTCTGGTCTCTTTGCCGATGAGGGAAAACGGACAGTGGAAGTATCAGGTGGAGGCAATGCCGAAAATAGAAGTATCCGTTTCCGGTAAGCCGGAGACACCGGTAAAACAGCCGGTAAGCACACCAAAGCCGGTTTCCTCCGGAAATAATCTTCGCCTTCCGTATACAGGGCAGCTCATCTGGCCGGTTCCGGTTATGGCAATCGCCGGAATGCTTCTGTTTGCGGTTGGGTGGAGTCTGCGAAAGGATAAAAAGACAGAATGAAACGTAGAGCCGGAATGATTTGCATGATACTTGGGGCAGTGCTGATAGGGGCAGCACTGTCTCTTTTTCTGTATAACGAGTGGGATTCTGCCCGTGCAGAAGAGCGTGCAGAACAGGTACTGGAACAGATGCAGAAGCAAACAGAAGATGATGCAGAAGAAGAGGCAGAGGATGAGAATATAAGTGGGGAGGAAACAGAAAGAACAGAACAGGAAAATGCGCTTGCAGACACGGACGATTTTGGAAAAGAAATCATTTCTATCGACGGAAATGATTATATTGGATGGATCTCGATACCATCGATTTCGCTGGAGCTCCCTGTTATGGCACAATGGAGTGAAGAGGGACTTAAAACAGCGCCGGGAAGATATGCAGGTTCACCGTCAGAGGATAATCTTGTCATTGCCGGACACAATTACCGCCGTCATTTCAGCCCGATCAAATGGCTGGAGCCCGGAACGGAGGTTTGCTTTACGGATGCAGAAGAGAGGGTGCGATATTATGAAATAGAAGAAACAGAAGAACTTCTGCCAGACCAGGTGGAAGCAATGATAACAAAAACAGAAAAGGACACATGGGATCTGACGCTTTTTACATGCACAACGAGCGGCCAGGCGCGCTGCGCTGTGCGATGCAGAAGAATTGATAAAAAAATCAGATAAATTATTGTCAAAACGGATATTCGCAATCCGCTCCTTGCTCATAACCGAATAACTGCTCCGCAGTTTGTCAGAAGGAGCTTGCACTCCTCCTGATACAAGCAAGTCCCCACCCACTGCTTATTGCTTTTCGCAATGGAAGCAGGGGACTTACTTGATTCGGTTAAATACAGAATTGTGCAAATTTTTCTGAAAATAAGAAAATTCGAAAAAAGGTGTTGACTTTTGCCGGCGGCGGTGTTATTATAACTAAGCTGTCAGCGAGAGCTACAGCGCATGAGTTCTTTTGAAACAAAAAACCTCAGTTCGGAGCCGGGTGGCTGCCGCGGGTTGGAAAAACTGCT
>ULVR01083050.1_pt1 | contig 12876 bp, 10 predicted proteins | sample 1959601 | NCBI WGS metagenome assembly ULVR01 (sample SAMEA4835791, study PRJEB28245) | human gut metagenome | biome: gut microbiome; material: fecal sample | place: Denmark | collected 2008
TCATCCCTCCGAGACCGGAGGAGACAAAGAGATGCCCGCGCAAATCCTGATCCTGAGGAATGCCTAATTTCTTCCGCCCGGCATTCAATAAGGTATTGAACGTCCCGTGCACAATTCCCTGCGGACCGATATACATCCAGCCGCCGGCGGTCATCTGTCCGTAATTAGCGACACCCATCTGGGCGGCTATATGCCAGTCTTTCTGGTTGTCGAACAGGCCGACCATCATGGAATTGGTAATAATCACACGGGGGGCATCCGGCTTGGAACGGAACAGTCCTAACGGATGTCCGGACTCAATCACAAGTGTCTGCTCATTCGTCAGTATTTCGAGATATTGCTTGATCAGCCTGTATTGCATCCAGTTCTGGCAAACCTGCCCGGTTTCACCATAGGTGACCAGTTCGTACGGATAGAGGGCGATATCGAAACTGAGATTGTTGTCAATCATCACCTGGAAAGCCTTTCCCTCCAGGCATTGTCCCTTATATTGGTCGACCGGCTTAGCTTTCAAGTCTCCTTCCGGCCGATAACGGTATCCGTAAATGCGGCCGCGGGTCATCAACTCTTCCATAAACTCCGGAGCCAGCACTTCATGCAACTCTTCGGGAATGTAACGGAGCGCATTCTTCAAGGCCGTTTCTGTTTGTGCAGGCGTAAGTGAATAGCCGCGATCAGGAGCGCGGCGGATACCGGGAACAAAAGATGGGTAAACCGGCAATTGGTTACTTAGGCGTACTTCCATAACATGACATTTTAAGGTGTTTTCTTACAATCTGTAAGTAAATAGCAAAAGTAAGAGGCGTACAAGATAAGCATTCTCTTTCATCTTGCCAACCGGCACAATTATGTTTAGAAGCACAAAAAGGGCCATTCCCTTAACCAGGAACAGCCCTTTTCTATCGGGTTAAAATCTATTCTTATTTACCAGCTTCAGCAGCTGCTTTCTTATTGATCTTTTTCTTCTGCAATTCGTAAGCGATAGGAGTTGCCACGAACAGAGTAGAATATGTACCGATAATGATACCTAACAAGATAGCGAACGTAAAGCTACGGATCGTCGCACCACCCAGGATGAAGATACACAATACAACTACCAATGTAGTTAATGATGTATTGAAGGTACGGGACAAAGTCGAGTTCAATGCATCGTTGATCACCTGATAACGATCACGCTTCGGATACAGACCGATTGTTTCACGGATACGGTCGAACACAACCACGGTATCGTTGATAGAGTAACCGATGATTGTCAGGATAGCCGCGATAAAGGTCTGGTCGACTTCCATAGAGAAAGGCAATACCTTCCAAAGCAACGTATAGAAAGAAATAATACACAAAGTCGTGACAGCTACAGAAGCGAATGCACCGACAGAGAATGAGATGTCGCGGAAACGAAGCAAGATATAAGCCGCCATACAGAACATGGCAAATACAACTGCGAGAAACGCAGCGTTCTTGATATCGTCTGCCATACTCGGTCCTACCTTCTGTGAGCTCTGGATATACTGATCCGTGAACTGAGCCAAAGTCGTTCCTTCCGGAAGCAATGACTTGACACCTTCAAACAATTTATTTTCGATTTCCTGGTCGATAGCCGGATCATTGTCTTCAATCTTATAGTTGGTAGATACACGAACCTGGTCAGGAGTACCGATCTGGATAACGCTAACGGAACCATCCAACTGGGCATCCAACAGATTACGGACTTCGTCAGTCTTCACATCCTGGGCGAAACGGATCACATAGTTACGTCCACCGGTGAAATCGATACCGTTGTTCAAACCGATAGTAGACATGGAGATCGCACCCAAAACGATAATACCGGCCGGAATCAGATACCCAACCTTACGGGCTGCCAAGAAGTTGATCTTCGGATTCGTCAATAAATCTTTCGTAATAGAAGTCGTAAAGGTCACGTTCTTCAGTTTATCTTTAGCCAGCAATGCTTCATAAACGATACGAGTCAGGAAGACTGCCGTCAGGAAGGATGCAAACAAACCGATGATCATCGTCGTGGCAAAACCACGGATAGGACCCGTACCGAAGTAGAACAATACAACACCTGTGATAATAGATGTCAAGTTCGAGTCGAAAATAGCAGAGAATGCATTACTGTAACCATCGGCAATTGCTTTGTTCAACGATTTACCGGCACGAAGTTCCTCTTTCGTACGTTCGTAGATCAACACGTTGGCATCGACAGCCATACCCAGCGTCAACACCATACCGGCAATACCCGGCAACGTAAGGACTGCCTGGAAGGATGCAAGGATACCCATTGTGAAAAAGATGTTCAATACCAAAGCACCGTCGGCGATCAAGCCCGGAAGAACTCCGTAGAAGGCACACATGTAGAACATCAACAGGATCAAAGCCAAAACAAATGAGATAACACCGGAATTGATAGCTTCCTGACCCAAAGACGGACCGACAACGTCTTCCTGTACGATATGTACGGAAGCAGCCATTTTACCGGATTTCAACACATTAGCCAAGTCCTTTGCCTCTTCCGGAGTGAAGTGGCCTGTGATCTGAGAACGTCCGCCTGTGATTTCCACCTGCACGTTAGGAGCTGAATAAACCATATCGTCGAGAACGATAGCAACCGCTTTACCGATATTTTCTTTTGTCAGGCGAGCCCATGCTTTAGCCCCTTCTGCGTTCATAGTCATGCTAACCTGCTGTTCTGAACGGCCTGCCTGCTGAACGAAGTCTGCATTAGCATCCGTTACAACGTCACCCCCCAAAGCAGGCGTTCCGTCGCGGTTCGTCATCTTGATTGCATACAAGTAGAAATATTGTTCTTTTTCATCGATAGCCTTTACGCCCCATTTCAAAGAAAGGTTACGCGGCAGGATATCTTTTACCTGCTTCATGTTCAGGTATTCGTTGATCTTGGCAATATCTTTCTTATCGGCAATACCGACAACCGGTCCGGGAGCCAACTGTCCGTTATACTGGTTAATCTGCAGAACGGCGAACAACGGATGTTGCTTTGCGAATTCTTCCATGCTCTTGGCCGCCTGTGCTTCAGGCTTGTCTTCACCGATCTTAGCCAGCAGAGAATCTGCGTCGTTGGTTGTTTCGGCAGCAGCATTGTCGGCAACTACTTCTTCCGTTGCTTCGATAGCCGTAGTATCCGAACCTACGGCAGCAGTATCGTCCGATTTCAGGATTGTAGCCAACATATTATCGGCGGCAACCAACTGCTGGTAGATTTCCGGCAAGTTGTATGTTTCCCAGAATTCGAGGTTGGCACTACCCTGTAACAATTTACGCACACGTTCCGGTTCTTTCACACCCGGAAGTTCAACCAGGATACGGCCGGCAGTTTCCAGACGCTGGATGTTCGGGGACACCACGCCGAAACGGTCGATACGGGTACGCAATACGTTAAATGAATTATCGATTGCACTCTTCAGTTCTTCCTTCAACACGGCGATTACCTGTGCGTCCGAGCTCTGCGGAGTGATTTTGTCTTTCAATTCGAAAGTACTGAAAATAGCGGATAAACGGGCGCCATTATCTAACTTCTTATACTCTTCTGCAAATAGATCAATAAAGTCTTTCTGACTTGTAGCCTGGTGCGCATAGGCCAAATCCAATGCTTTGTTGAAGTTCTCATCCTGGTTGTTGTTCGAAAGCGAGCGAATCACATCGGCCACATTCAATTCCAGAACGACGTTCATACCGCCCTTCAAGTCAAGTCCTAAACTAATTTCCATTTCACGGCACTGCTTAAGCGTATAGCCCAACCATACCTTCTGAGTAGATAACGAGTCCAAATAAGAACTCTCTTTTACCGGATCTCCACCTGCATACTCAGCGGCTTTACTGTTGTAATGTCTTGTCACGAACGAGAATGACAGATAAAACATACAGACAAGCGTAAGTAACACCGCAAAGACCTTTACAAATCCTTTGTTTTGCATTTGAATCTTATGTTTATGTTATTATTCGTTTTTTCACAGGGTGCAAATATAGGCTTTTTTTCTTTGTCCAACAGTAATTAGATTAATTTATTTGTCACACTCTTAGTTTATTTCAGCTACAATTATATATCTTTGCCCGTAAAAAACATAAGTAAAGAATAACCATGAAGCAACTTTTATTATTAACGCTATTTATCCCGGCCCTACTCTGGGCTCAGGACGATTCCAAGTATTTAGCCGGAGCCGTTCCCGTCGAGAATGGTAAAGTAGTATTCGCAAAGGAGATAAACGCACCTTCTTTTTCGAAAGATGAAGTATATGACAAAATGCTGGACTGGGCGGACGGTTTCTTCAGTGAAGACGGCAACCGCGTTGTCTATTCCGACAAGGCAAAAGGCGACATCGCCGCAGTAGGGCAAACCAACCTGGTCTTCCAGAGCACCGCCCTTTCTCTGGACCGTACGGAAATGAACTATCGCGTCACGATGGAATGCGAGAACCAGAAATGTATAGTGAAAGTGGCCGGTATCCGTTACGAATATAATGTATCATACCAGCGTGAACCGGAAAAATACACCGCCGAAGAATGGATTACAGATAAATATTGCCTGAACAAAGACCAAACCAAATTGAACCGAGGCAACGGCAAATTCCGTAGAAAGACAGTCGATTTCATTGACGAAATGTTCGCCTCCGCCTCCGCCGCTTTAGGCACGCAGGCAACCGCCAATGTAGTTCCGGCAACACCGGTCACTCCCGCCCGGACTGTGACACCTGCCCAGACCACCCAACCGGCAACTCCGGTTCCGGCAAAAGAAGGATATGTGGCTTTTGCCGCCGACAAGGTTCCATCTACATTATTACAGATGTTACCGGAAAGCGATATGCAGGTCGTATCCGCCGGTAAGCCGGATACAAAAGAGACATCCGCCCAGTGGAAAGGCACGGGCAATATGTTCGGCAAATCGGTTGCCTCGATCGCCATCAGCAAAGACAGTCCTGTCTATAAAGAAATAGGTAACAATGACACATATAGCTTGTCTTTCTTCAAGAAAGGTGAAAGCGGGGATGCCTGGCTGATCATCGACTGCCGCAAGCAGGGCGAAACGGCAGAAGGCCAGCAGATAACCGTCATCGGTGAAATCGTAAATGTATGGATGAAATAAGATGATGAAAAAGCTGTTTTTCCTTCTATTGATCATGCTCCCTGCGCTGGCAACGGCACAGGGGCATAAAGGCGAAGTCGACGAGTGTGCCCCGATGAGAAACGGGAAAGTATGCTATCGCGACACAGTCCATGTGAAAGACATGAGCCAGGACCAGATATTCGAAGTAATCAACCAATGGGCGAAGAAAAGCTATGCGAAAGATATATTCCTGTCGAATGTCAACTCCAAGAAGTCCAAAGGGACTATCAACGTTTCTTCCAAAGTCGAGATGCTGTTGAACGATACAGACAAAACGATCATCAAATACAAGATGAAAATCAATTGCCACGACAACTGCTACTCGGCAGAAGTAAGCAATATCGTTTATCAATACGATCCACAGAACAATAAGAAGTTCAAGACGTATTCGGCAGAAAGCGTAATCGCCAATAATGGCAAAAGCAATACAGTTGCCTTGATCAAGGATCCGAAGCTGTTTTGTAATGCCACGTTCTTCTTCGTCGAGAACCTGTTTGCCGACATCCTGGATGCAGTGAACGATGCGGAACTATAGTACGAAGAGCTAATTCCATAAGCATGGAACAAAAATTCCCCTATACGAGAAACTACGGTTTCCTGTATAGGGGAATTTTTCATTTTCAATCCCCCTCTTTCAATTGCAAATAACACCACAGCGGATAATGGTCGGAATAACGCACCTTGTCGACCGTGCAGTTGATCGGTTTCATATTGGCTGAATGCAGGATGTTGTCGATCCTGAACCAAAAGAAGTTTTCATTATAGGTGACCCCGACACCACAGCCCGAAGCAGCATAAGCATCTTTCAATGGTCCCTGGATCGTACGATGGGCATAGGAAATCGGCGTATCGTTGAAGTCACCGCACACCAATACATAATCGGTATCGATCTTTTTGATTTCTTCGGCAACCGCTCTCGCCTGACGGGCACGTATCCGGAATGCAGGCCCCAACTTCTGTTCGATGGAACTTCTCAAACCATCGAGCGTTTCGGAATTCAGGTTCTTGATAAATGCGGAATAATGGCTCCGGTCCTCCATCGTCAGCTTGAAAGACTCCAAGTGGTTATTGATCAAAGTCAACTTCTTTCCTCTTATATCCAGTTCATGAATGGACGAGCCGTTGAAAGAGCTGTCATACTTGATCTTACGGGATTTGGAGATCGGATATTTGGAAAATACGGCTATATTGAATTTGAGCGTACCGGAGGTTCCGATCGGGATAATGGAGCGATACCTATACATCTTCAAGGCATTGGCGATCTTCTGATTCGTCAAAAAGTTCTTGGAAGTACCTACTGCATATTCCTGCAGACATACGATATCCGCACCGGAATTCGCAATATACCGTATGATCGGATTCGGAGCATCTTCCGTATGACCTTTATAACCGAATCCCATGACATTATAAGTCAAGACTTTCAGTACATTCTCTTTCGGAATATCGTCCACTCTGTCATGGAAAGGGAAATAACGGGTTACAGCCCCCCGGCAGATCAGGAACGAACATAGTCCGACCAACACAAACCGCCATTCCCAAAGAAACAGCCAATAAACAACAAAACAGAGGTTCAAAACGCAAAATACAGGAAATCCCAACCCCAGATAAGAGAAGAACACACTCCTGTCCGGTGAAATTCTGTCCGAGAAGGCCGAAGCAATGAATAGCAGAATAACTATCACATTGGCAGTACCGACTACAGATTTAAACAGAATCCTGATCGCTTTAAACCGCTCGCTCATTTTTTGCTGGCATCAAATAGTTTTTTCTTTTCTTCTGCCGAAAGGCTTTCGTAACCGGAACGTTTTAATTTATCCAATATTGCATCCAGATCGACTGTTTCCCGATGTTTACGGGCATTATATTCATAATCGGTCTCAGGACGTTTATAAGTCACACGCATCTTGGGTTTCCGCTTTCCCTGATTCACCACCCAGTCGAGCAGGCGGTTCATAGGAGCTGTCAAATCTTTGCCTTCCTTGATCCGGGTGGCGAACCAGATGCCGAACAACGCCCCGCCGATATGGGCGATATGACCACCGGCATTCGTCGATGTAATGGCCAGCAAGTCTATCACAAATGTAAACAGGGCCAGATAAATCAGCTTGATCCTCCCGATCAGGAACAAGCCGATCTCCAAATCTTTCCGGTAGAAAGAGACGGCAAACACAATGGCCATAACCGAAGCCGACGCTCCCATCAAATAACTATAAGCGGCAACTGTACGGAAATAAGGGAATATGTTGTATGCCACAAGAAACAAGACAGCCCCGGCAATACCTCCTAACAGATACAGGCCGCCTAATTGCCGCTCACTGAAAAAAGTAAGGAACAAACCGCCGAACCAGTATAACCACAGCATATTAAACAGAATATGCAGAAAGTCGAAATGCGTGAACATATAAGTAATAATCGTCCACGGCCGGTACAAAAGCAATTCGGGAGACGAAGGCACTTGCAAATACTGCAAAAACGGAAAACCGCCCAGATTGAACAGCATCAGGATCACACTTGCCAACCGTATAATGACGAATAGCCCGACATTGATATAAATCAGTTTTGCCAGGATGTTGCCGGAATTGAAAGTCCGTTTGAGATTAGTAAAAATATCGCCCATTGTCTATATCTTTCTTTTTCCAATACCGAACCAGGAAATAACCGAAAAGCATACCGCCCAGGTGGGCAAAATGCGCCACGGAATCACCACCGTTGTTAGCGACACCCATAAACAATTCGGCCAATCCGTAAAAGATCACGAAATATTTTGCCTTGATAGGAATAGGGATAAACATCAGGTACAGCGGAACATTCGGGAACAACATGGCAAATGCCAGCAAAATACCGAATACGGAACCAGAAGCACCGATCGTAATCAGATAGTTCAATGAAGGATCTCCTGCAACCAACTGTACCAGAGTAACCCCGTTCGCACTTGCGAAGGAATGGACGGAATACAGCCAAACCAGTTCCTGCGTAATACCCGCCCCGATACCCGTCACCATGTAAAAGATCAGAAAGCGCTTCGGCCCCCAGACATTCTCCAGCACGCGTCCGAACATATACACACCGAACATATTGAAAAACACGTGCGCAAACGAATGGGTATCATGCATGAACATATAAGTCACAAACTGGAAAGGATAGAAATCCTTCACACCCGGAAAGTGCAGTCCGAATAACTGGACTAAATCAATCCCGACTTTAGGTAAAACAAGACTCGCTACCCAAAACAACAGGTTGATAATGATAAGGTTTTTCGTAACCATCGGGATACTGCTCAGGAATCCCGAACTATTTTGATTCATCATATATTTACAATTTAAGGACAAAGGTATATATATTTCGGCAGTTTTCTGACAAAATAGCACTAAAACATAGTAAATCAATAAAAAAAACTCTTTTTTTCTTTGCGATATATCAAAATAGAATTACATTTGACACCGACTTTTTAGGCTATCACAAAAATTGTTTAATATATTAATTATCAAACCATCATGAACAAAACAGAATTTATCAATGCTGTAGCGGAAAAATCCGGTTTAAGCAAAGTTGATGCAAAGAAAGCTGTAGAAGCTTTTGTTGAAACAGTATCCAGTGAATTAAAAGAAGGTGGCAAAGTGGCCCTTTTAGGTTTTGGTTCTTTCTCTGTTGCTGAAAAATCTGCACGCAAAGGTGTTAACCCGAAGACTAAACAACCAATCGAAATCCCGGCACGCAAATCAGTTAAATTCAAAGCTGGCACCGAATTGACAGAAATCATCAAGTAAATTAGTCTTACACTCTCAATAAGTAAAAAGGCACTCCGCAATCGGAATGCCTTTTTTATTGCATGCCGGTTACTTTATCAAATCATAGTTATCTCTTTCCTACCCACACCAATCTTATGGTTTTTACAAAATAAACCTGTACCTTTGCAGGCAAAATAAATCCGAACATATACTAAACGAATATGGTTATCGAACAACAGATTACCGGTGCTATCATTACCGGCATAAAAGAACTGTATGGCGCCGATGTGGCAGCCAACCAGGTACAACTGCAAAAGACAAAGAAAGAGTTCAAAGGACATCTGACTCTGGTTGTTTTTCCCTTCCTCCGCATGTCGAAGAAATCTCCGGAACAGACTGCCCAGGAAATTGGCGAATACCTGCTCCGGCATGAACCGGCTGTAGCCGAATTCAATGTAATCAAAGGATTCCTCAACCTGACCATCGCCTGTGCCTGCTGGATCGATTTATTAAACGAAATCAACGGCCAGCCGTCATACGGGATCATCCCTGTAACGGAACAGTCTCCGCTGGTCATGATCGAATATTCTTCTCCCAACACCAACAAGCCGCTCCATCTTGGACACGTGCGTAACAACCTATTGGGTTACAGCCTGTCCGAGATCATGAAAGCAAACGGCAATAAAGTGGTAAAGACGAACATCGTAAACGACCGCGGTATCCATATCTGCAAGTCCATGCTCGCCTGGCAGAAATGGGGCAACGGCGTGACTCCCGAAACGGCCGGCAAGAAAGGCGACCACCTGATCGGTGACTTCTACGTCCTTTTCAGCAACAAACTGAAAGAAGAGACTGCCGCCCTCGAAGCAAAAGGCATGACGAAAGAGGAAGCCGAAGCCGCTTCTCCCCTGATGGCCGAAGCACGCGAGATGCTCCGCAAATGGGAAGCCGGCGACAAGGAGGTACGCGCTCTTTGGGAAATGATGAACAACTGGGTGTACGCCGGATTCGACGAGACATACAAAATGATGGGCGTAGACTTCGATAAGATCTATTACGAATCACAGACCTACCTGGAAGGTAAAGGCAAAGTGCTGGAAGGGCTCGACAAAGGCATTTTCTACCGCCGTGAAGACGGTTCCGTATGGGCAGACCTGACCAAAGACGGCCTGGACGAGAAACTGCTGCTCCGTGCCGACGGAACTTCCGTCTACATGACACAAGATATCGGAACTGCCAAATTGCGTTTCGACGACTATCCTATCAACAAAATGATCTATGTGGTAGGAAACGAGCAGAACTACCATTTCCAGGTATTGTCCATCCTGTTGGATAAATTGGGTTTTGAATTCGGCAAAGGCCTTGTACATTTCTCTTACGGCATGGTCGAACTGCCGGAAGGCAAGATGAAGAGCCGCGAAGGAACGGTTGTCGATGCAGACGACCTGATGGAAGAGATGGTGGGTACAGCCCGCGAAATCTCGCAGGAACTGGGCAAAGTGGACGAAATGACACCGGAAGAAGCCGAAAACATCGCCCGCATGGTCGGCCTCGGTTCCTTGAAATACTTCATCCTGAAGGTGGACCCGCGCAAGAACATGACTTTCAACCCGAAGGAATCGATCGATTTCAACGGTAATACCGGCCCGTTCATCCAATACACATATGCCCGTATCCGTTCCGTTCTGCGTAAAGCTGCCGAACAGGGCATCGTTTTGCCCGAACAACTGCCGACAACGACTACCATATCCGAGAAGGAAGAAAACCTGATCCAGATGATAGCCGACTACGCTTCCGTCGTTCGCGAAGCAGGAAAGGAATACAGCCCCGCCCTCATCGCCAACTATACTTATGACCTGGTAAAAGAATACAACCAGTTCTATCACGATTTCTCCATCCTCCGCGAAGAGAATGAAGAAGTAAAAGAGTTCCGCCTTGTCCTCTCCGCCAACGTAGCCAAGATTGTCAAATCGGCCATGTCATTGTTGGGAATCGAGGTTCCGGAGAGAATGTAAGAAACGGATCAGCAGTTATGATCAAAAACATATACAGAAAAATCGTGAGCGAGAAACAGCGGATCGCCCTTCATTACGCCCTTTACAAAATAGAGGCAGTACTGCTATGGGGTAACCGATATGAATGTTGCTGTTGCGGCAAGTCGTCCCGCCGTTTTCTCTCTCACGGTAATCTTGGATTACGCAAGAATATCAAATGTCCGCATTGCCTTTCTCTCGAACGGACACGAATTCTTTGCATGTACATCAAAAACGAGATATTCAAAAGCGGGATACAGCCAATGCGCGTACTCCATTTCGCACCGGTAAAAGGACTGAAAGATTTCCTGAAAAATTCGCCATACGTCTCGACTTATATAGATGCAGATCTCAATCCGAACGTTGCTACTTACCAGGCAGATATGACCCGAATGCCTTATGAAGACAACTCATTCGATCTGCTTATCTGTTCCCATATTCTATATTGTATCCCAGAAGACAGAAAGGCTATGCAGGAAATACATCGGGTACTGCGTCCGGGTGGAAAGGCCTTGATCGTGGATACTATTGAAGGCGATACGACGCGTGAACTAAGCCATTTGCCTGCCCAAGAATTGAAAGATGTTTATGGCGACGAGGCTACTTGCCGTGTGTACGGACGCGATATCACAGATATATTGGGCAGTTACGGTTTGAAGGCACACATCATTGACTATGTTAAACAACTTTCTCCAGAATTCATAGAGAAGGAATGCCTTTCAGAAGCCTTTGATTCGGAAATTGTCGATTGTATAAACACCTGATAAATACGGAAAATTCAGTGCAGGTAATGATGAAATCATGAATATAGATCAACAGACAAACATATGCCAACAATAAAAAGATTTGAAAAACAACTATCATACCATCATGTTTCTTGTGTGAAGATTGAATATCATAACATGCAGATATGATAGTTCCCTTTTTAACTATCATTATACTATCATAAATCAGCTGTTTAACCATCATTTTAGCCGTTTTACCCGAAACAAAAACACTCCAAAAGAGTTAAAAACAGACTGTTTTCCGGAAAACATAAGGCTTTTTTGCCGGAACACGTTACTTTTTTACACAAAAGACATTAGATCTTCTCCCTGAAATACCCGTATCAGAGCCTTTTATACCTCCATCTGACGGGTATCGACACCCGGGTCTGCAGGTAGCCGACATCCGGGTCTCAATAAAAATATGTAGTTATTCTTATGAAAATAAGCTATATAAAACGCGTAAAAAAGATACAGTCTTTATGATAGCATGATAGTTGAAAAAACATCTATCATGCCTACTATCATCTCACACAAACATTGATATTCATAAGATCAAGAGCAGAGCATGATAGTATGACAGTTGTTTTTGCAATCAATAATAAGTAAGCTTTTTGTCAGGCTTTCTTTTTACGCGTTGTCTTCTTTGCAGCCGGTTTTTCTCCAGCTTCGGCTATGATCTTTTTACAATCTTCAAGTGTCAGGATTGTCGGGTCGGTTACCGTTTTCGGAATACGATAGTTCGCTTTCTGATAAGAAATATAAGGGCCGAAGCGACCTTTCAGGATTTCCATCTCCGGATCCTCCTCGAACTTCTTGATAAAACGTTGTTCGTCTTTCACCCTTTTCCCTTCGATCAAAGCGATTGCTTCCTCTGCCGTAATCGTCAGCGGATTCAAATCTTTCGGAATAGAAACAAATTTACCGTCATGACGGATAAACGGCCCGAAACGGCCGACAGCCGCCACCATCACCTTGCCTTCATATTCACCGACCGTCCGGGGAAGATCAAAAAGTTTCAGAGCCTCTTCCAATGTAATCGTATCGATGGACTGGCCTTTCATCAGAGAGGCAAACTGAGGTTTCGGCGCCTCTTTGTCGTCAGCATGTGCCGCCCCAATCTGAACGACAGGACCATAGCGGCCGATCTTCACAAACACCGGGTTGCCGCTCTTCGGATCGATACCGAGCTCGCGTTCCCCTACTTTATGTTCGGTCTTAACGGCAGG
>ULVR01035140.1_pt1 | contig 12792 bp, 9 predicted proteins | sample 1959601 | NCBI WGS metagenome assembly ULVR01 (sample SAMEA4835791, study PRJEB28245) | human gut metagenome | biome: gut microbiome; material: fecal sample | place: Denmark | collected 2008
CTCAGCAGCGCGTATGGGAACAGCACAAACAATCTTTTCGGATGAACTTGATGATGGCAATTTGGAATCCCTATCGTCGAGGTCTCTATAGTCTGACCTTTAGTCCAAACACTGGTCGATCAACTTTTCTATTTCCTGCCGATCCATGTTTTGTCCGATGAAGACCAGTTTCTGCATGCGGTCTCCATATTCCTCGTCCCAGTCTTTCAGGACCGACGGGTTCTGCTGCTTGAAAGCGTCGAGTTCGGCGGGCGGCATGGTCGCGTACCATTTTCCTGCGTTGCGGATGCTCACCTGCTTGCCAGCCTGCTCAAAGACGTAGCACGTGTCGGGCTCGTCCTGGAAGTAGCACAAGCCCTTGCAGCGGATCACGCTCTTCGGCCAGGCCGAGGCCACCAGTTCGTCGAAACGCGTGAGGTCGAGCGGACGACGGCGATAATAGACAAAGGTGCTGATGCCATACTCCAAAGCCTCGCCCGACTCCTCGTTTTCCAATCCGTGGGAATGATGATGGTGGTGGTGATGGCCGTGGCCCTCCTCATGACCGTGGTCGTGGTCCTCCTCATGGTCTTCCTCGCTTTCGTCCCCGTCGATGGCTGCCATCCACGCCGCCGAAGTCATTACCTTCTGAAAGTCAAAGGCTTCGGTGTGGAGCAGCAGGTTGAGATCCACGTCGCAATAGTCGCAGGGGATAATGGCGGCCTGCGGCTGGATGTGGCGCAGGATCGACTGGATGCGGCCCAGTTCCTCTTTGGAGACCTCGCTGGCCTTGTTGAGCAGGATCGTATTGCAAAATTCCACCTGCTGGATCACGAGGCTTTCGAGGTCGTCCTCCTCGATGTGCTCCTTCTCCAGGTCGCTTCCCCCGGCAAACTCGTCGCGCAGGCGGAGCGCATCCACTACCGTCACCACACTATCGAGTTTGGCCACGCCCTCCTTCGCCAGGTTGGGGTAGATCTGCGGATAGGCGCAGATGGTCTGTGCGATAGGCGCCGGCTCGCAGATGCCGCTGGCCTCGATGACGATATAGTCGAAACTGTGCGTCTTGACCAGGTCGCTCAACTGCTGGACCAGGTCCATCTTGAGCGTGCAGCAGATGCAGCCGTTCTGCAGCGGCACCAGGCTATCGTCGCTCTGACCGACGATGCCTTCGCGTGCGATGAGGCTCGCGTCGATATTCACTTCTCCTATGTCGTTGACAATGACGGCAAAACGAATGCCACGCTGATTGCCCAAGATGCGGTTGAGCAGGGTGGTCTTGCCGCTGCCCAAATAGCCTGTGAGCAGCAATACGGGGGTTGTGTTCTGTTCCATTTTTCTTCGTTCTTTGATTTTTCCTTCGTACTTTGAATTTCCTTCGTGCTTTGATTTTTTATCCTCGCCTTGAATTGAATCCTTGTTAGAATTTCATCCTTGCTTGAATTTCCTTCGTGCTTTTTTCGGAAATACGATTATAATAGTGCAAAGATACAAAAACTATGCCAATCGGCGCCAGCGACGAAGAAAAAAGTGAATGGTCGTATTTTTGCCGCTCTCAGGCTCACTTCTTTCCCGTTTCACCCCCTCCTTGACTGAAGAAATGGGTGTTTACGTTGTTTTTTATTCCTTTTTTCGTCATTTCTGTCTTGTTTTCCGTTTTTTTTAGTATCTTTGTAACCGAATAAGGAAGCCGCAACGGACGAAGCCAAAACCAATATCTTCAACGTACACGCAAACGCCCGACTATGGAGGGGGAATCAAACCTATCTTCAAACAAAGGTTCCTTGTCAGGATAAGAAGAAAAAAAGTATAGCAAAATGAAAATTACACTGTTACAGACGGACATCATTTGGGGACAACCCGAAGCGAACCTCGCACACTTGGACCATTTGCTGGAGGGCGTTGGCGAATGCGACCTCATCGTGCTGCCCGAGATGTTTACCACGGGCTTTGACACCAACCCCGAGACCGTGGCCGACGACGAAGGATTGGCCCTCAAATGGATGCGCAACACCGTGCGCCAGCGTAACTGTGCCCTGGCGGGCAGCGTGGCCACGAAGGTGGGCGAGAACTACTACAATCGCATGTATTTCGTCAGTCCCGACCTCCTGTTGGCTTCTTACGACAAGCATCATCTCTTCACCTACGGCCATGAGCAGGAGGCCTTTACGCCGGGCCACCGTCGCGTCGTGATCCCTTACCGTGGCGCGCGCATCCTGCTCCAGGTCTGCTACGACCTCCGTTTCCCCGTCTTTAGCCGCAACCGTGGCGACTACGACCTGGCGATCTATGTCGCCAACTGGCCGCAGGGCAGACAGAAGGTGTGGGACACGCTGCTCAGCGCCCGCGCCATCGAGAACCAAGCCTATGTCGTCGGCGTTAACCGCGTGGGCTCGGATGCCAATGGCCAGTATGCTGGCGGATCCAAGTTGGTGGACCTCTTCGGAGAGACCATCGTCAAGGCCGAAGAGGGCGTGGAGAGTATCGTGACGGGCGAGATCGACCTCGATCGCCTGAAGGCTTTCCGCAAGGAGTTCCCCGTCCTCGACGATGCAGACCAGTTTAAGTTGCTCGTTCCTTAATATATACGGAGGATATAGTCAGGAGAATAGATTTAGGAGGAAGAACAAAGTTTGGGGATCGAATATTTTAATAAGAAGGTCGAATATATAATAAGAAGTTCGAATATATAATAAGGAGATCGAATATAAAATAGGGAGATCGTTCCCCAGACTTCTTCCATAGCACATTCACAAACAGACAACTCAATATAGCGAAAACCCGCATGGTAGAAGAATATCAGCTCCGCCTGCTCCCTGAGGAGGCTTACTCGGAGGACACCATCAGACAATACCTGTCTCAGGAGAAAGGATTTGACGTAGCGGCCATTCGCGCCGTGCGGGTCGTGAAGCGATCCATCGACGCGCGCCACCGCCGCGTGCTGGTCAATCTCAAGGTTCGGGCCTACATCAACGAGCTCCCGACCGAGGAGCCGTTTGCGCCCACGGATTATCCTGACGTCAGCGACCAGCCCTCGGCGATCGTTGTCGGCGCAGGTCCTGGCGGTCTTTTCGCCGCGCTGCGCCTGATAGAGATGGGCGTGCGCCCGATCGTCCTGGAGCGTGGCAAGAGCGTCGAGAAGCGCAAGCGCGACCTCGCGGCCATCCCCCATACGCAGACCATCGACCCCGAGTCCAACTACTGTTTTGGAGAGGGTGGGGCCGGCGCGTTCTCCGACGGCAAACTCTACACGCGGTCGAAGAAGCGCGGCAGCGTGGAGAAGATCCTCAACGTCTTCTGCCAGCATGGTGCTTCGGCAGCCATCCTGGCCGACGCCCATCCCCATATCGGCACAGACCGTCTGCCGCTCGTCATCTCCAACATGCGCAAGCGCATCATCGCTTGCGGCGGCGAGGTTCATTTTCAGACCCGCATGACACGTCTCATCGTCCAAAACCAGTCGGTCGTGGGCGTGGAGGCTGTCAGCCGCGACGACGAAGGACAGCAGACGGAGCACGAGTTTCGCGGTCCTGTGGTGCTCGCCACGGGCCATTCCGCCCGCGACGTCTATCACTACCTCTCCTCCGCCCGCATCGAGATGGAGGCCAAGGGCATTGCCGTGGGCGTCCGACTGGAGCATCCCTCCGCCCTCATCGACCAGATACAGTATCACAACCCAGCGGGCCGTGGCAAGTATCTTCCTGCCGCCGAGTATTCCTTCGTGACGCAGGTCGATGGCCGCGGCGTCTATAGTTTCTGTATGTGCCCCGGTGGCTTCGTCATCCCCGCCGCCTCCGGTCCTAACCAGTTGGTGACCAATGGTATGAGTCCGGCCAACCGCGGTTCGAAGTGGAGCAACTCGGGCATGGTGGTGCAACTGGAACCGGAAGATATCGACGCCTCCGTATTGGAAACGGAGAACGGCCCCTTGGACGACGCGCTCCGCGTGATGGCCTACCAGGAGCAACTGGAGCGCCTCTGCTGGCAGCAGGGCAACTACAAGCAGACGGCCCCAGCCCAGCGCATGGCCGACTTCGTCAAGCGCCGCTTGTCCTTCGACCTGCCCAAGAGTTCCTATACCCCGGGACTGATCTCCTCGCCCCTCCACTTCTGGATGCCCAGCGAGGTCAGCGACCGCCTGCGCAAAGCCTTTGAAGTGTTTGGCCGCCAGGCTCATGGCTTCCTCACCAACGAGGCCGTGATGATTGCCGTCGAGACCCGCACGTCGTCCCCCGTCCGCATCCTCCGCGACAACAAGACCTTGCAGCACGTCTCCATCCGCGGTTTGTACCCCTGTGGAGAAGGAGCAGGCTATGCGGGTGGCATCGTCTCGGCAGCCATCGACGGCGAGCGCTGCGCGGAATGCTTGGCCGCGGAATTGTTTCCAACACGTCCTGCTGAGTAGGGAAAACAACTTGAACAACTTTTACAACTTATAACAACCTACACGCTTCGCGTGTTAACATCCTGCTGCAAGGTAAACAACAAAATACAACGCTTTCGACAAGCCATGCGGAGAACCGAGCTTGCCCGAGTTTTGCCATGGCGAGAAAGGTTACCTTGAAATGGAACACTTCGCCTTGGACTTATCCTGCTGATTGTCCTGGCGAAGCGTTGTTCTTAGTTGTTTACATGCAGCAACCCTTGGTCTGCATTGGCCTCGAAGAGGCGATGTCCTGACGAAGCGTTGTAACTTGTTGTAAAAGTTGTATTTGTTGTTTTTAAATTTTAGCAGGATTGGGGGTATAAAGTTGTAGTTGTTCTTGAGAAACAATGCAAGATATACGCCCAAGACTACTATAAAACTTCTATAGCAAGCCCGTTGGTTTATCAGCCCCGTTGATTCTATAGCAAGCCCGTTGACTGGAGGGCTTTCTGCGCCAGCGACTCATAGATTTCTCCTAAGTCGCAGAATCGCATCAAACTATTGTAGGCCGCATGGCGGACCGCCAAATCCTTGCCCGTCAGCGCCGACTCCACTTGGTCGAGATATTCGTTGATGCCACGCTCGTCAGGGATCTGTTCCGAGGCGAAACGGCGCGAGAGAATATGGTAGCCACAGATCTGATAGAGCGGCTGGTCCTTGGCGATCCACGCGAAGGCCATGCGCGGCGCGAAATCGACATATTGGAAGACATGGAGCGCCAGCAGCTCCGCCATCTCCTGCGTCTCGGTCTGCTCCATCCATATCTCTGCCACTTCCGGCAGCAGCTTGTCCGTAGGCATGAGCAGCGTAGCCAGTATCTTGCACTCGCGGATCGGCTCCTTCCAAAGCGCAATGGCCAAATCGTAGTCTTTCTCATATTCTGCCGCCATCTCGCGCAGGTGGAGCAGCGAGGCGCCCCAGTTGAGCTTATACTGCACCCCCTTGTCGCGCATCGACTGCGCCGTCACACCATTCATCAGCAGGCGGAAGGACTGCTTGATAGTCCTCACCGTCGCTTCTACTTTTTCTTTTTCCATTGTTTTGTTTCTGTTTGGAGAGAGATCTTTCTGTCAGAGAGCATTCTATCAGAGTGTTGTCTGTCAGATAACTTCCTATCAAAATATTGCCTGTAAGAGAACTTTCTGTCAGAGAGTTTTCTGTCAGAGAACGCCATAGTCGCGTCCGTAGCGCAACATCTGCTCCGTATAGCTTTCCGTGTAGTCCAGGGCCACGTCGGTGGGTTGGCCCTCCTCATTTCTTACGACCGTCATGCGGGGGTTGATAAATCCCTTGTACGGAGCCAGGTGAAGGCCTGCGTAGCGATCGAGCACTTCCTGATGGAGCGACTCCTCCACCTTGACGCCATACTGCTCCACCAGGCGGCGTGCCGCCTCATAGTCGCCCTCACTCTTGATGCGCTGGATTTCTGCCAGTTCGTCAGCGAAGATGCGGCGCAACGCCTCATAGTCGTTGACTTTCACGACGGTCTTTCCTGCCTCCTTCGTCAGTTCCACGGCGGGCCTGGCGTCCGGGGTTTGCCGTTCCTGCGCCAAATGGAGGGCCCAGCGGGCGATCAGCGCCCGGTTTCTCATGTGCGCCTCTTCCAACTGCAGTCCGGGTTTGATGCGCACCAACTGCGTCATCAGACCATTGAGCATATAGGAATAATACTGCGCGTGATGCGCCTCCTGGTTGGGCAGAAGGCCCAGTGCCACGAGCTTCGGATCGGCCAGGAAATAGAGTCCGAACAGGTCGGCGCGCGCCTCCTCTATGGTGCTGCCATAGTTGCGCAGGGCCTCGGCGCTCACCCCCGGGAGCAAGCGTCCGCTTCCATGTCCGAGACACTCGTGGAGGTCGGTGTGCAGGTCGTCGCAGCGGTCGCCGTAGGCGTTCACCATCTCGCGAATCGCGTCGTTAGGGATAAACTCCTCGCGGAACCCATTGCCCCGCGCCGCCTCGTCGTAGGCGTGCGTCAGATTGGTGATCGTTACCGACTTACTGCCATGTTGGGCCCTGATCCAGTCGGCGTTGGGCAGGTTGATGCCGATGGCCGAAGCTGGATATTCGTCGCCGCCGAGCATGGCCGCACAGACCGCATTGGCCGAGACCCCCTTTACTTTTGGCTTGCGGAAGCGGGGATCCACGGGCGAGTGGTCCTCAAACCATTGTGCGCGGTCCGCAATGGCACGCGTGCGGCGTGTGGCCTCCTCGTCGCGATATTCGACGATTCCCTCCCACGATCCTTTCAGTCCCAGCGGGTCGCCATAGACCTCGATGAAACCGTTGATGAAGTCGATGCTCCCCTCGTGGGTCTCAACCCACGCGATGCTATATCGGTCGAAGTCGCGCAGGTCGCCCGTCTGATAGTAGTGGACAAGCAGGTCGATGACGCGGCGCTGTCCCTCGCCCTCGGCATACTCCCGGGCTTTCTCCAGCCAATAGACGATCTTTTCTATGGCCGCGGAATATTTCCCGCCGATTTTCCAAACCTCCTCCTGGAGTTGTCCGTCCCGTTTGACGAGCGTGGTGTTGTGTCCCCATGAGGGAGGCTCTGCCTCGTCGCCACGCTGCTGGGCATAATAGTCCTCCGCCTCCTGTTGCGTCACCCCCTGATAGTAGTTGCACGCCGATGTCTGCACCAAGTCCTCGCCGTCGGCGATGTTGACGCGCTTCGGCAGCACCTGCGGGTCGAAGAGTACGGGGCAGATCGCGTCGAGCAGTTCGCCGGTCGTCTGTCCTGGTGCCAGGGGAAGTGCCTCGCGGTCGATCGCAAGGACCTCGTGGCGGAGGAAGTCCTCGGAGAACGTGGGCACAAACTTCTCGCAGCCGTAGTGGTGATGGATGCCGCTGGCGAACCACACCTGCTTCAGATAGGTCTCGAAACCGAGGAAGTCCTTCGTCGTGCGGTCTCCTTCGTAGTGGCGCAGCACCGCCTCCAGCGTCTTGCGGATGACGAGGTTGTAGCGTCCGAACTGGTCGAAGGTGATGTCGCGTCCGTAGAGCGTGGCCTCGGAGAGACAGTAGATATAGAGTTTTTGCTGGAGCGTGAGTGCCTCAAAACCCAGGAGCGGGTAGCGGAGCATCTCGATGTCAGCAAATCGCTCGTCGTTGTATATGAACTTTTCTGTCATGATTATCTGTTTTTATGAGTGACATACCATCCGTGGATGAGGAAATGATAGACCAGCAGCGCCACGCCGATGAGTACGATCGAGCAGACGACGACCGAGTGGAGGTCTCTGTGGAGCAGGCCAAATCCCGCGTACAGGCCCAGCCAAAGGCCCAGTTCCCACGAGAGGAAGAAGGAGCTCTGCACCGTGCCACGTTGGCAGTGCTGCGAGAGTTTGATGAAGAAGAGCAGAAAGCGGCTGCCCAGCAGTCCGAAGGCGAATCCCGCCATCACGGCCACATAGGGCGAGACCCAGTCGAAGTTGCGCGTCAGCAGCATCAGGAAGCCCACGAAGAGGACGATCAGTCCCGTGATGGCCTCGCTCTCCAGTTCGGCATTCGCGAAAACGTATTTCTCCGCCAGCAGGGCCAGCAGAAATCCCGGCAGCATCAGCGCGTAGAAGGTGAGGCTCAGGGGCAAGGAGAGGAGCAGTCCGAAGGTGGCCGTGATCAGGATGGTGTTGACGACGAGCGGCGTGCTCTTCGGCAGAAAGAAGCGGTCGAGGCTCCAGGGCCTCACCACCTCGTTGGGCGCGCGGAAGGGGAAGGGAATCACGTACATCAGGATGACCGAGAGCAGGGCGCAGCCTGCGGAGGCCAGCGGCAGGATGGAAACCCCGAAGACCTGGCTGATGATCATCGCCGCGAGCGGACCTAAGGCCAGCGAGCAGCGGCCCGTCCAGGAGAGCACGTGGCTCGCCTCCGTGCGGTAGAGCGACTCGCAGGTGTCGAGCACGAGCGTGCTATAGACCACCATTTCGGTCAGTCCGTAGCAGAAGCCCTGGAGGACGCGCACGGCCAGCGTGCCGGAGAATCCGATGTGGAAGACCTTCTGTACGTCCGCCTCGTAGAGAATGGCCGAGAAGACCACCAGAAGGAGGATGGAGAGCAGACAGACCTTGTTACGGCGAAAGCGCTCGATGAAGTAGGAGACGTAGGGGCCGGGGATCACGATGCCCAGTCCAAAGGCCAGCATGACCAGTCCCACGTCCCTCAGCGTGTAGCCGTCAGCCTGCATCTGCGCGGGGATATAGGGCAGAAGCATGAAGACGGAGACGCCCAGCAGCAGGTTGGCGAGAACCAGCATCCAGAAGTGGCGGCTCCAGATGCGTATGTGTATCGGTGTGTTCTGTGTGTCCATAAGGGAATATCAATAGCTTTCACTTTCGTTGGGAAACTCGTCGCCCTTGACGGCCTCGCAGTAGGCCCTTACGCCGCGGCGCAGTTCCTCGCCCATGGCGGCAAACTCGCGGAGAAACTTCGGTTCGAAACCTTGTGTCAGGCCCATGGCGTCGGCATAGACCAAGACCTGGCCGTCGCAGTGGCTGCCAGCACCAATGCCGATGGTCGGCACGCTGAGCAGCTCCGTCACCTGCTGGGCCACCGAGGCCGGTATCTTCTCCAGCACCACGGCGAAGCAGCCCGCCTTCTCCAGCGCCTGGGCGTCGGCGATGAGCTTCGTGGCCTCCACCTCGCTGCGTGCGCGCACACCGTAGCCTCCCAGTTTGTGGATGCTCTGCGGGGTGAGCCCGAGGTGGCCCACGACGGGGATTCCCGCGTTGACGATACGCTCGATGGTGGGCGCGACTTCCTCGCCGCCTTCGAGTTTCACGGCATCGACGCCCGTCTCACGGATCAGCCTGACGGCGTTGCGCACGCCTTCCTCCGGCGAGACCTGATAACTGCCAAACGGCATGTCGCAGACCACCAGCGCCCGTTGGCAACCTCTTGCCACGCCGCGCGCATAGACGATCATCTCGTCCAGGGTGATGGGGAGGGTGGAGTCGTTGCCCAGCATCACGTTGGAGGCCGAGTCGCCGACCAGAATGCTGTCAACGCCCGCCTCGTCTATCAGTCGTGCCGTCGTGTAGTCGTAGGCCGTGAGCATGGCTATCTTGTTGCCGTCGCGCTTCATCTCTACGAACGTCTTGACGGTAACTTTTTTCTTTTCTGTTGTGAGATATCCCATTTCTATTAGATGTGATTCTAATTGCAAGTGCAAAGGTACAAGATTTCACAGACATAGGGAAAGAAAAAGCGGACAAAATGGGGTCCTACGCGCAATGCGCGCAATCCATAGGACCTTTCCACAGAAAAAAAAACGATGGGGGACGGAACGCATTCCATCCCCCACCAAGGAGTTATGACCGTGTTGATCAGTTCGTATTTTCTACGCTCCGCAGAAGAATAGGACGACCACCTGGGCCGCCAGGATGCGGAGGAACATCGACAACGGATAGACCGTGGAATAGCCGATGGCGGAAGCCTCACCCTGGCAGACGCTGTTGGCGTAGGCCAGTGCGGGAGGATCGGTGTAAGTACCTGCTATCATACCCATTACGGTGAAGAAGTTGAACTTGAACTTCAATCGGGCGATCGTTCCTACAATCAAGATCGGGATGATCGTGATCAGGAATCCGCAGAGCACATATTTCAGTCCGTCTCCGGCCACCACCGTCTCCCAGAATCCTGCTCCGGCCTTGATGCCGACGGAGGCAAGGAAGAGGGCGAGACCAAACTCACGCAGCATGAGGTTGGCCGACGTCGTCATATAGGTGATGAGGTGGAAGCGCGTGCCCCAGCGGCCGATGAGGATGGCAATGATCAGCGGACCACCGGCGAGACCCAGTTTCAAGGGGACGGGCATGCCCGGGATGGCCACGGGCAGGCTACCGAAGATCAGCCCCACCATGATACCGATGAAGATCGTGCCGAGGTTGGGGGCGTTGAGCTTGCGCTCGGAGTTTCCCATCATTTCGGCCACGCGGTTGACGTTGTCTCTCGGACCGACCACGTTGATGCGGTCGCCGACGTGGAAGTGGTGGTTGCGGCTGGCAAAGAGGTCCATGCCCAGGCGCGAGATACGCGTGACGTTGACGCCATAGACACTGGAGAAGTGCATCTTGCCCAGCGTCTTGCCGTTCATGTCGGGATTGGTCACGATGATGCGCTTGCTGATGAGCGGCTGCTTATCGTCGTCGCTGTCCATCCACTCGCCGTCGATCTCCGTACCGATGAAAGCCTTGATGGCCTCGGCGTCGGTCTGCGCGCAGACGATCAGCACCTCGTCGCCCAGCTCAAAGACGGTGTCGCGGTTGGGCACGCACATCTTGCCTTCGTGGACCATGCGCGAGGCCACGATGTCGCGGTTGAGAAACCCGCTGATCTCCTTCAGGTTGCGTCCGCAGATATGGGCGTTCTGCACGCGGAGGTACATCTTGTAGGGCATCTCGGCGGGGTTGCCCTTCTCGGCAGCGGTCAGCTTGGCGTTCTCCTCGTCGAAGTTGCTACGCGTCAGCACCTTGATGAGCAGCGTCGTGCCGATGATGCCGAGCACACCGAGCGGATAGGCACAGGCGTAGCCGTTGGCGATGGAGGGCGGGGTGCCGTTGGTGAAAACGGACTGCAGGGCCTCGTTGGCGGCACCAAGTCCCGGCGTGTTGGTCACGGCTCCGTAGAGCGTACCGACCATCATCGGCAGGTTGTTGGGGTCTTTGGTGTCGAAGAAAATGTAGTAGCAAGCAAACATCACCAGCACGTTGAGCACCACGGTGATGGTGGAGAGCATGTTGAGCTTGATACCACCTTTGCCGAAACTCTCGAAGAATCCTGGTCCGACCTGCAGACCAATCATAAAGACGAAGAGGATCAGACCAAAGTCTTGCAGGAAAGTCAGCACGGGCACCGGGCCTGTGAATCCGACGTGACCTGCGAGGATGCCCACGAAGAGCACGAAGGTGACTCCCAAGGAGACGCCGCCTATCTTGATCTTGCCAAGATAGACTCCCACGGCAATGACCACAGCGTAGAGCAAAGCGATGTGCGCCACACTGTCAGGGGTCGTAAATAGTTTTACTAACCAGTCCATTTCTGTTTTTTAATTCTCTGATTTTGATAAATTAATGTTTTGCGGGTGCAAAGTTACAAAAAAAAGCCGACTTACTTACTGTTTTTTCGGAAATAATGCGTCCGCCCTCTTCTTTGCTCGTTTTTACCGCGGTGACAACCCTCGTCCCGCTTCCCCGTTTACTTGCAAAATCAACGAAATCCCCCTCGCTTAGCTTTGAAAGGCAAAGAAGGGGTAGGGGATAACTTGTGAAAGTCACCAATAGGTATCCAGCAACGCTTCGCCAGGACCGCGGATGCGGTCTCCCGGAGGAGCTGGTCAAGCGGGAGATTGTCCATCATCCAAGCGAACCATTCGCGCCCCGTTTTGACGTCGGGGACAAAGATGTCGGTTCCGACTGCGAAAGTCCGAAAGAGGGAAGTGGAAAAGTGAAAACGTAATAATGTAATAATGTAATGTTGTAAGGACAGGCTAACACCATTTCTGAAAGGATACGATTACGAACTTTTGGCTACGAAGACCCTATATGCCAATCCACCAGCAGATGGATCAAGCTATGACTATACTCTTGCCTTTTGTCGTGCTTCTTTACTATTGAAACAGAATCCTATTGCAAAGATAAATATTTTTATCGTGTATAGACGACAAAATGGTAACGCTATCTGCCCAAGAGAGAGGTTTGCAAGCACAAAACACCAACAAAAGACGGCAAATATCGCCATTTGGCGTGAGAAAACCTGTATTTTTTGTGGAGGTAAGATCCTTCGAGGCTACATCTGAATATACTGGTTGTATTTCACGAAATAGTTATGTATCAGATAGTTACGATTCGTTTGCTTGATTTTTACCTTGTTGAGGACATGGGCTCCAGGGATGCTGAAAACGAGGGGTTATCCTTGAATTTGCGGTTCAAATGGCTGCCGCAGGGCATATTTTGGCTTGTCGATGGAGTCAAATGCCCCCACAAAGTTACGGATTTACTTCAGACTGTCTTCACTTCTCCCTTGGTTTTTTGAGTTGGAACAGAGTGGAAGGAGGGACTTACTTGATTTGTTAACGAAAGTAAAATGTAAGGAGCAAGCGTAGGACGAAGAGACCTGCGACACTCTTTAGTAGGCGTTAAGCAGTTGACGCTTAACGGTTTATGCACGATATTTGAACTAACAGACAACTTGTTTGGTTCCATTGGACCTTACATCATTACATTATTACATTATTACGTTTTCGTTTTTCCACTTCACCTTCTATTTTCTCAAATGCGATTTATCTGTAAAGGATATTCGGAGCAATAGTCAGCGGTTCACATAGCTTAGCTATGTGCAGTTTCTCGCAAGACGAAAAAAAGTTGGAAAATATTTGTGATTTTATTTGG
>ULVR01045098.1_pt1 | contig 12686 bp, 10 predicted proteins | sample 1959601 | NCBI WGS metagenome assembly ULVR01 (sample SAMEA4835791, study PRJEB28245) | human gut metagenome | biome: gut microbiome; material: fecal sample | place: Denmark | collected 2008
CGGCGGCCCCGCCGCCAAAGCCAGTGCCATCCGCCAGGCCCTTGCCCACTTTGTCTTTCAGTTCCAGAGCAATACGCTGGGCCAGCTTGGGGCCAACGCCGTTCGCCTTGGTAAACGCCTTGTGGTCCCCGCTGGACGCCGCCAGTGCCACACGCTCCGGCGTCATGATGGACAAAATGGCCAGCCCGGCCTTGGGGCCAACGCCGCTCACGCTGGTCAGCATCTTGAAGCAGCTGCGCTGCTCCTCGGTGGCAAAGCCGTACAGCGAAACATCGTTTTCGGTCACGTTCATCACAGTATACACCGTGCCTTCCCGCCCGGGGGCGGGCAGGCTTTCGGCTGTGGTCAAGGGCACCTGCACCGCATAGCCCACACCAGCGCAGCTGATGACCACGGTATCCAGTGTTTTCTTTAAGATTTTTCCGGTCAGCGAATAAATCATCGTTCGTTCCTATTTCTTATCCAAGATATATCTAAGGCAATATCGCATAATTCTAAGTGCCGATACGGCGAGCGAGGTGCGGCAGCTGCTAAGCCAAAAGCGCAGATAATACTGGATGCTGCAAAGGTGAGCGCCGCCAGTGGCGGAAACAGCGAACCGAAGCAGGGGCAGCGGTCGCAGAGTGCGAGGGGCTTTTGCCCCCGAAGCACGATGCGGGTACCGCAACCCGACATTATCGAGCATTTTGGCAACGCAGATGCCGTGCCGCAGCTGCCGGAGCGGTGCTTAAGCCGCAAGGCGGGAATTGTGCGGTGTTGCCCTGAAATGTGCTCTTACACCATTATGATTTTATGTTGCCGTGCGCCGGGTTATTTGCCCTGCGGCCCTTATCTTGGGGCGGTGCCCATCAGGCGGCTGCGGGAGCAGTGACAGTGCGCTACGGCCATGGCCAGGGCGTCCGCTGTATCGTCCGGCTTGGGGATGGTTTGCAGGTGCAGCATGATGCGGGTCATTTCCTGGATCTGCTTTTTTACCGCCTTGCCATACCCGGTCACAGCCTGCTTGACCTGCATGGGGGTGTACTCATAAATTGGTACGCCGCACTGCGCGGCAGCCAGCAAAATCACCCCGCGGGCTTCCGCCACGCCGATGACGGTCGTCTGGTTATGCTGGTAGTACAGCTTTTCAATGGAGAGTGCTTCCGGCTGATAGCGGGTACAGATATCCTTGATGCCGTCATAAATTTCAATCAGGCGCTGTTCAAACGGCGTGTCCTTATCGGTACACACTGCGCCGTAAGCGATGGGCGCAAAACGGTTGCCTGCATATTCCACAACGCCCCAGCCCACGATCGCATAGCCGGGGTCGATGCCCAAAACCCGCATAGTATCCCCTTTCCCTGTGTTTGAATCTATTCAGGAAACGCCGCACCGGCAAAAGGGTGCACTATCCCCATTTAACTGTATCAGTATACCACAAAGCCGTGTATGCGGCAAGGAAAAGCCCTTCCGCATTTGCAAATTTCTTTTGCGGTGGTGCGTTCTATTTCATGTATTTTCTGAATTTTTTCATTTTTTTCGAAAAAAGGGCTTGCTTTTTCTGCTTAGATTTGGTATAGTATACAAGTCGCAAGGACATGCGCGGTTAGCTCAGCTGGTAGAGCATCTGCTTGACGTGCAGGAGGTCACAGGTTCGAGTCCTGTACCGCGCACCATAGAAAACACCGTAGATTCGTTAAAATCTACGGTGTTTTCTTTTGTTAGTACACACTTTAGTACACATTTGCCTATTTTCTTTGCAAGTCGTGCACCAAATCCCTATACACGTCCGGTTTTGTTTCTTTTAGCGCATCCATAAATTCATCTAGCACGCGCCAAACATGCCCAGCGTCAGCCTTAATTACAGTTTCCAAAAACTCACTCATTTTGTAGCCTTTCTAGTTTTCTCATCACGCCGTTGTACACTTTCGGATTTGCAACATCACCATTCTCCGATATTTCGGTGCAAACACTACATGGTATTGACATCTCCACGTGGTATGGCTTAAACTATCTACGTCTTTGTTATTTTTCATTTCAAAGATAAACCTCTCTGTTCCTAGAATGTGGTTGGCAAACCCACACTCTATTCTACGGGGAGGTTTCTCTTTGTCTAGGGCTAAAGCCGTTTTTATTCCACCAGCTTAGCTGGTGGTTGTCGCTCGCTCAAGCTACCCAAACACAAAAACAGCCTTCGGCGTTTGCCGAAGGCTGTTTTTAAATAATTCAAAGCTCTATCACTTTACACTTATCAGTTCAGCTTCTTGCGGTTGATGAACAGGTAAGCGGCAGCGCCGCCCAGTGCGGCAACCAGAACGATGGCCAGACCTGCAACAGAGTTGCTGTTGGTGCTGGAAACGCCGGTCTGCGGGATGATCTTGCTGGAGTTATCAGCGGGGGTGTTGGACTTGGTAACATCCGGGGTGTTGGTCGGAGTATTGTCCGGGGTATTGGTTTCCTCAGTCGGGGTATTGGTCGGAGTGGTCTCCGGGGTAACCGGGGTGGTCGGGGTCACGACCGGAGTGGTCGGAGTAGGCTCGACCGGAGTGGTCGGGGTAGGTTCAACCGGAGTGGTCGGGGTAGGCTCAACCGGAGTGGTCGGGGTAGGCTCGACCGGAGTGGTCGGAGTAGGCTCGACCGGAGTGGTCGGAGTAGGCTCAACCGGCTTCGGAGCTTCCATAAAGATGGGGTACAGGTAGATACCGCCTACCAGGCTGCCAACCGGGAATGCACCAAGGCCGCTGGTGCCCAGTTCAGTAGCATCGGCGCCCAGGACAAAGTGCTCTTTGCCCCAAACGTCCCAGCCCTTGAACTCCCAGCCCTCGTTTGCGATAACGGTGGGCAGAGTGATCGGAGTCTCCTCAAACTCGGCACGGTTCAGATAATTCAGGGCAACATTGTCGGGATCGCTCTCGAAATGGCCCTTGGTGGTGTCCATAAAAATGGTAACATCCACCACGCGCACACAGGAAGCGCTGTCTTCGCTTGCAGCTTCGTCAGCGGCGTTGTCCTGTGCAGCCTCCTCCACCACTGCGGGTGCAGCAGCTTCCTCGGTGGTCTCGGTTTCTGCATACGCCGATACAGGCAGACAAACTGCCAAGGCAACAGCCGTAACCAGCGTAAGCAGACGCGAAAACCTGCTCGTCTTTTGCATAATTTTACTCCCTTTCCAAAATTATATCCCAAACGCAAAGGTACGGATTGCTGTTGCCTTTGTGCCCAGAATTCAAATAAAAACTTTACGCCCCGGCCGGCCAGCGGGCTGGCAGCAGCGGGTCCGGGTTGACGGTAACTTCATCCGCCTCCAGTGTTTCCCCGTCCCGCAGCGGGCGTGCCATGATCAGCAGGCGGGCATCCGACATTTCATAGGTACAGGTACACAATGTCAAAAGCCGTTCGTCTGCGCGGGCATAATCGCCCGTGGTATAAAACGCGCGCTTGGCCACTTCATCCAGGTATTCCTGCTCTGCCGCATCATCGGCAAAGTTCACATACTGGTTAAAGTGGAACACATCGCCATCGCTTTCGCGCGTGGTAATTGCATAAACTGCCACGATCTTGTAGTACTGGCCACCGTTCAGGCTGTCCAGCTCAATGACCGGGTGTTCCTGATAATATTCCGGTTCGCGGTAATTTTGCAGGCTGGAAAACCGCACCGTATCCCCCACGCCCATGTTGTGGCCGTACAGGATCAAATGGCGGCTTTGCTGGATATCGCACTCATAATCCAGGTACGGCAGGCCCAGGTCATCCCAGTTGCCATCCAGGTCGTGCTTTAAGTAGTAGCTGTTGTCCCCTTCTCTTTGCATCACCGGCAGGTCAACATCGGTATCATCGATCTTGATCCAGCCGATCACTTCGGGGTTACGCTCCAGCAGTGCGGTAAAATCCCGCGGTTCCGGGGTAACGGCGGGCTGCACGGTGGGGGCCGCGGTAACCTGCGGCTCCGGCGTCTGCTTTGATTCTGCAGTCTGCACCACCGGCGGGCTCTCGCTCACCATCTTGCGCTGCTGCAGCCAGTTGGGCAGTTGCAATGCCGCCATAGCAATCAACGCCGCCGCCATACCGGAGCAAAACACCCCTGCAAGAATGCGCGACTGCTGGCTCACAGAGCTGCCTCCACAAAGTAGGCATCGCCTTTGCTGCCATCGGTCTTGTATTCCTGATACGCAATGGTGCAGCTGGTGCTGCCATCGGGGATTTCAGCCATCAGCCAGTCGCTGCGCTCCTGGCCGGGGGTCAGCTCATAAGCATACGGCATCATGGTATCATCCACTGCGTTCAGGCAGGTGCCGTAATCGCTGTCGCCCTCGCCCCACTGGATTTGGAAATCCTGCAGGAACATCGTGTAGGTCTGGCTGCTGGTGTTCTTGATGTTCAGGCGCATGCGCACCAGGCATTCGCCATCCGGGATATCAATGCCGGGGTAGCTTTCCACCAGGCTGACATCCGTAATGGAAAAGTCAAACAGTGCCGTGCTGACCGTTTCGCCTGCCGTATTGTTATGTGCGTTTGTTTTACCGCAGGCGGTCAGCAGCAATGCCATACCCAGCACAGCTGCAAGGCCCGGCGCTGCCAAAGTCCGTCTCATGCTATGTTCTCCTACTTTTCCGTGTTGCCATTGCACAAGTATTTAACATCTGTTCAACGTTAAAAATACAGGGCAATGTACAGCTATTATATTATCACGCCGCGCTTGTTTTGTCAATCAAAAAAGCACGGCCTTCTGCAGTCTGTTTTGTCATTTTTGTTGTTGAGCTGATGTTGTGTAGGGGTAGTATAACTGCGCGGCGGCATGTTTTATGCATTGGCAGCGTTTCTCTGCGGCGGCCAGAGGGCTGGCTGTTCCACCGGTCGTTTTTCTGTTTGGTACACATGATACCTTGCTCTGTAGGGAGCTGTCTTGACCATTCCGGAGCTTTGGCACATCTGCCATAATGAGATTTGCCGCAAGGTTTATCTGCGGTGTTGGGGACGCTGCTTCCCTACTGTGGGGCAAGGTATATCACACATTTTTATTGTACGGTCGGGCCGCCTTCAGTGGGGGGCGGGTGACCCCGCCCTACCATACAAAAAACTGCACAGCGTTTGGGCTGTGCAGCTTCATCAAAATTATCGTTTTGTCAGCAGGAGCTTATTCCGTACCTGAACTATCCTGCGTATCCCCACCGGTATCCCCGGTATCAGCTTCAGGTTCGCTCTGGGCATCGGTCTGGTCGTCCGCCGTGCTGTCCGGTTCAGCGGTGCCGTCGGCGGTATCACCTGTGGGATTGCCGGTATCGGCCACGGTGGAATCCAGGTTGTTCTGCACCAACTCCTGCGGGTCGCCGGAATCGGTAGTCGGGGCTGCGGTCGAAGCAGACACTTCGGGCTGCATATCGCTTTCCTGCAATGCACTCAGATACCACTTACGGCCCTCGCCGCGGGTGAACACATAGTCCATATACTTGGTCGGCTCCGTGGGGGCGGTCAGGTTGATCTCGCCGCTGGAGCTATTGTTGATGGTGGGGATATAGCCAACCGTCACATAGGTCTTGCCGCTCTGGGTGGAAATCTTTTCCACTTCCGGGGTATACATAGCCACCATGCTGGTAACAGGAACCAGATAGCCCTGCTTTTCCTCGTCATAGGTATAATTGAACTCTTCGGTCTGGAAAGAGCCATCGGTGATCTTGTAATCCGGGCCAAGCAGGTTGGTCAGGTAGGTGTCAACTTCCAGTTTGGGCAAAATGATGGAGCCGGTTTCGCTGTCGCGCTCATAGTCGCTCAGGCCGTTATCCCGCTTTTGGATCTGGTACACGGCACCCCAGATAGCAGCCTGTAAAAACTCCGACTGATCCACCTTGCTCACATCGTCAAACGGCATAGTGTCAAACATGACAAGACCGTACAGACGGTCGGCATAGCTCTGGCGGCGTTCGGTATCATCCAACGCGCTGCGCAGCACGCCAACCACCCAGCTTAATACGGTAAACAGACCAATGATAATCAATACGATTGCCACTGCACCCACGATCTGGCGTGAAAAGCGGCGGTTATTGCGCAGTTGTTCTTCTCTGGAAATTGCCATTCAAAAAACCTCAAGATCAATCAAGTAAAATAATAATTAAAAAATAATAAAGAATAATGGTGGTATGCGCGCCGTGCGCGCATGATTAAAATAGGCTCCGCACGCCGGGTTAGGCTTGATTGCTTACCAAAAGCAGCGCCCAATTTTTATAAGCTGTGCCGCAGGCACGGCGATTCACCTTCATTATTATTTATTCTTTATTCACTATTCTTTGTTCTGCTGTCACAAACAGCAGAACTAGTATACCACAAACGCCGCCGCTTTGCAAAGCGGCGGCGGGGGGTTTTGCAGAATTTAACAAATGTGCGGCAGCATTACTTGTTTTTGTACATCTGCTCGTAATACTTCTGGTAGTTGCCGCTGGTCACGTGGTCCATCCACTCTTCGTGGGCCAGGTACCAGTCAATGGTCAGCACAATGCCCTTCTCGAACGGGGTTTCGGGGTACCAGCCCAGATCGTTCTTGATCTTGGTGGGGTCAATGCCGTAACGGCGGTCATGGCCCAGGCGGTCCGCCACATGCTTGATCAGCTCTTCGCTGATGCCCTCATCCTTCAGGCGGTCATGCAGCTGCTCGATGACAGTCTTGACGATGAAGATGTTGGGGCGCTCGTTATGGCCGCCGACATTGTAAACTTCGCCGTCCTTGCCGCCGTTGGCAACCATATCAATGGCTTTGCAGTGGTCCATGACATACAGCCAGTCACGGATCTGCATACCATCGCCGTAAACCGGCAGGGTCTTGTGGTGCTTGGCGTTGTTGATGAGCAGCGGGATCAGCTTTTCGGGGAACTGATACGGACCATAGTTGTTGGAGCAGCGGGTGATGTTGATGGGCATGCCATAGGTATCATGGAATGCTTTCACGAACATATCGGCGCTGGCTTTGGAAGCGGAGTATGGGCTGTGCGGGCACAGCGGGGTCGTTTCCATAAAGTAGCCTTCGGCGCCCAGGGCACCGTATACTTCATCGGTGGAAACCTGCAGGTACTTTTTGCCTTCCTTCCAGGTCTTGGCGTCGGCATCGTACCAGGCATCCTTGCAGCACTGCAGCAGATTGACGGTGCCCAGAACATTGGACTCAACAAAAATTTCCGGGTTGCGGATGCTGCGGTCAACGTGGCTTTCGGCAGCAAAGTTGATGACGTAATCCGGGTCAAATTTGGCGATCAGGTCAGTGACAAGAGCCTTATCGCAGATATCGCCCTTAACAAAGATATGGCGGGCATCGTCCTTGATATCTTCCAGGTTTTCCAGGTTGCCGGCATAGGTCAGCTTATCCAAGTTGACCAGGCGGATATCCTGGTATTTTTCCAGCATATAGTGGACAAAGTTGGAGCCAATAAAACCGGCACAGCCGGTAACAAGATAAGTTTTCATTTATTTACCATCCCAATTATTGAAAAAGTCCTGAATTGCATCTTTCCAGTCGCGCATGTCATCGCCGACACTGCACCGCAGGGCGCGGTTTTCCAGTGCGCTCCATGCCGGGCGGTCTGCGGATTTGGGGTTCATCTCTTTATATTGTGCGCTGGTAACGGGCTTTACGGTGCACGGCAGACCGGACAGGCGGATGATCTCAGATGCGAAATCATACCAGCTGCAAATGCCGCTGCCGGTGCAGTGGTAAATGCCGTAATCATGGCTGACGGCCAGCTTTAAGATATGGTAGGCCAGATCCACCGCATTGGTGGGGTTGCCCAGCTGGTCGTTGACAACATTCAGGGTGTCATGCGTTTTGGCCAGGTTGACCATAGTTTTGACAAAGTTTTTGCCGTAATAGCTGTACAGCCAAGCCGTGCGCACGATGAAGTGGCGGCGGCAGAACTGCTGCACATAGGTTTCGCCCAGCAGCTTGGTCTGGCCGTAGGCCGAAATGGGGGCGGGCAGGGCACTTTCATCCAACGCCACACCGCCGTTGGCTGTACCGGAGAATACATAGTCGGTAGAAATATGGATCAGGCGGGCATTGATCTTTTCGCATGCCAATGCCAGGTTGCGCGGGCCAAGGGCGTTGACGCGGTAAGCGGCATCGCGGTTGGTTTCGCAGCCATCCACGTTGGTAAAAGCAGCGCAGTTGATGACGGTATCCGGCTGGGTGCGGCGGATATAGGTCACAGTGGCTTCGCGGTCGGTAATATCCAGCTCATCCACATCAACGGCGATCACCGTTGCTTTGCGCAGGCGCTCCGGCAGCGGGCCAAGGGCGCATTCTTCATCGGCCAGCTGTTTTTGCAGCTCGGTTCCAAGCTGTCCATGGCAGCCGGTAATCAGAATTTTCATCTTGTGCCTCTTTCTTTATACCGCATCAATATTTCAGGCGGTCATCGGCAACATTGCGCAGGTGCTGGCCATAGGGGCTTTTGCCATAGCGCTCGGCGCTTTCCAACAGTTTGCCGCGGTTGATCCAGCCGTATTTATAGGCGATCTCTTCCGGGGCGGAAATTTTAATGCCCTGGCGCTGTTCAATCATGCGCACAAAGTCGGCGGCTTCCACCAGGCTGTCCATCGTGCCGGTATCCAGCCAGGCATAGCCGCGGCCCAGCAGCTGCACATCCAGCTTACCTTCCTGCAGGTACATCTCATTCAGGGTGGTAATTTCCAATTCGCCGCGGGCGCTGGGCTTTACCTGTTTTGCCTTTTCGCACACATCTTTGCTGTAAAAATACAGGCCGGTAACCGCATAGTTGCTCTTGGGCTGTGCGGGCTTTTCTTCAATGGAAGTTGCCTGGCCGTTTTCGTCAAATGCCACCACACCGAAGCGTTCGGGATCGGTGACATAGTAGCCGAACACAGTGCTGCGGCCGGCTTCGGCGTTGGCGGCAGCGGACTTGAGCCGCTTGGAGAAACCTGCGCCGTAGAAAATATTATCGCCCAGCACCATAGCGCAGGGCTCACCGTTAATAAACTCTTCACCCAGGATAAAGGCCTGTGCCAGACCGTCCGGGGAGGGCTGCACTTTATATTGCAGGTGCAGGCCGTACTGGCTGCCATCCCCCAGCAGCGCTTCAAAGCGCGGCGTATCGGTTGGGGTGGAAATGATCAGGATATCCTGGATGCCTGCCAGCATCAGAGTAGACAGCGGGTAATAGATCATGGGCTTATCATACACAGGCAGAAGCTGCTTGGATGTGACCATGGTCAGCGGGTACAGGCGGGTACCAGCACCGCCGGCGAGGATGATACCTTTCATGATGACGCTCCTTTTCAGTGACCGCAGTTGCGGCGAACTATAGGCAGCGCCTATACCGCGCCGCCTGATTTGCCGTGCGTCACCGCCCATCCCACAGGGGCATAAATCCGCACAATTATTTTTTATTATATCGTATTCTATGCCCCTTGGCAAGAGGGAAAATTGAGGGAGCAGAGCCAACAAGATTTGCGAGGGAAAACGTAAAACACATTTGCCGCAAGGCCCCGGAACGGTCAAGACCGTTCCCTGCAAAACATTTTATAACGTACAACAAACATTATAAGCATTCGTAGGGCGCTGCGCCCGCAGGCGCGTTTCGGAGGCACGCTTGACGGGCAATGCCCGTCAGTTTGCAATGCAAACCCGCTCGTACAGTTGCAAAACCCACTGGGTTTTGCATTGCTCGCCATCACATTTTCGTAAACTCAAATGTGACCTTCTGGCTCGCAACCCTGCAACCGGGGCAGCGCCCCGGCTCTTAGGCCGGAGATGAATGACCTCATCCCGCCGCGGCTTTGCTCTATTACGCATTTACATTCCCGCAGCAAGCCGAACCCCATTTGTAGGGGTTAAACATATGGCAGCATCCACGGGATAAATCAATGCTTATACAAAATGCCGCACCCATACCAGGTGCGGCATCTGTTTTATTCGCTTTGGTTATTTCGCGTACTCGGTGGCGCGGCTTTCGCGGATCACGCTGACCTTGATCTGGCCGGGGTAATCCAGCTCGTCCTCGATCTTTTTGGCAACCTGGCGGGCCAGCAGGACGACCTGATCATCACCAACCTTATCCGGCTGGACCAGGATGCGGACCTCGCGGCCTGCCTGCACGGCGTAAGAGCTTTCAACGCCCTCAAAGCCGTTGCACAGGGCTTCCAGCGTTTCCAAACGCTTGATATAGCTTTCCATGTTTTCACGGCGGGCACCGGGGCGGGCTGCGCTGATGGCATCCGCTGCCATAATAATGAAGGCAAGCACCGTCTTGGGCTCCACATCGCCGTGGTGGGCTTCGATTGCATGAATAATCTGCGGGTTCTCGCGGTACTTCTTGCAGATATCCACACCGATCTGCACATGGCTGCCCTCGATCTCATGGTCAAGGGCCTTGCCGATATCATGCAGCAAGCCTGCGCGGCGTGCCAGCTGAACGTTCACGCCAAGCTCGCCAGCCATCAGGCCGGCCAGCCATGCCACTTCCAGAGAATGGCTCAGCACATTCTGGCCATAGCTGGTGCGATACTTCAGGCGGCCGATCAGCTTGACCAAATCGGGATGCAGGCTGTGGATACCAAGGTCCATCACAGCCTTTTCGCCCTCGCGCTTCATCTGAATTTCCAGTTCGCGGCGGCACTTATCCACGGTCTCCTCAATGCGGGCCGGGTGGATACGGCCATCGGCGATCAGGCGCTCCAGGGCCATGCGGGCCACTTCACGGCGGGTCTGGTCAAAGCTGGAAAGGGTGATGGCTTCCGGCGTATCGTCAATAATGAGGTCACAGCCAGTGGCAGTTTCCAGAGCGCGGATGTTGCGGCCCTCGCGGCCAATGATGCGGCCCTTCATCTCGTCAGAGGGCAGCGGCACCACGCTGACGGTGGCTTCACTGGTGGCATCGGCTGCGCAGCGGGCAATGGCCTGGCCGACCAGCTCACGGGCGATGGCATCACATTCGTCCTTCATGTTAGCCTGATAGGCGCTGATCTTCATGGCCTTTTCGTGGGTCAGCTCATCGTCAATGTTCTTCAACAACACGGCGCGGGCATCTTCCTGGGTCATGGCGGCGATGGTTTCCAGCTTTTCGGTCTGGCGCAGCTTGAGCTGTTCCAGTTCGTCCAGGCGGGCTTCCACCAGTTCGCCGCGCTTTTTCAGGTCCTCTTCCTTGCGCTCCATGGCGGCGGTGCGCTTATCCAGCGCTTCCTCCTTTTGGTCCATGCGGCGTTCCTGGCGGCTGATCTCCGCGCGGCGGTCCTTGATTTCCTTGTCGGCGTCAGCTTTCAGCTTGAACGCCTCGTCTTTGGCCTCGATGATGGTTTCCTTGCGCTTCTGCTCGGCAGCCTTGATGGCATCGTTCACGATGCGTTTGGCTTCCTCTTCGGCAGAGCCGATCTTGGCTTCGGCGGTACGCTTCCGGTTTTCCCCGCCAAAATAATAACCAAGCGCCCCGCACACGGCAGCGGCAACGACAACCAGCACCCACATCAAAATTGGGGGCATGGCAGTTTCACTCCTTACAAAACTCAAATCAAATGCAGGAGGGCGCAGCACAAGCGGAACGCTTTTATTTCTGGCATACCTGAAAAGCCCGGGCAGCCCGCGCCTGTTTTATCTGGCAGCTACCATGGGTACACTGCCAGCATCTTACAGCGCAAGGGGCTGACCTTTGCGGTTCAAATACTGCCTGCGATATTCTATACAAAATGGGGCGATAATCCAAAGCATACCCAAAAGCGGATACACCTTAAGCCCCATATACACAAATAAAACGAAAAAACGCCAAATTTGCGGCGGTAAAACAAATATCTGAAAAGCGGCGTTCCCGATGGGCGACACCCTTAAGTCCTATCTAATATTGTAGCTACATTGCAGGAAATTGTCAAGGAATTGTTACAACACCGTGAACGTTCCCACCTGGCACAAAAATTGGCAGAAATGCACCTGCGGGGCCGCCTGCCAGCTTCAAAGCAGGGGCCCTGTCTGTGTTCTTATGATGAATGGGGAATGGCGTTTTAACAGTCGCCGATGGCAAAGCAGGCCAGGCGCATATAGTCCTTCGGGCTGCTCACATTCAGCTCCAGCGTCAGGCTGCCATCCTGCTCATACATGCGGCGCAGCTGAGCGGTATTGTTCAGGTTCACGGGAGCACCGGCAATTTCTGCCGTCACACCTCCGCAGCAGGCGGCCAGCTCTGTCAAAAAGCCTTTCAGATTCATCGTTGTCAGTTTAAGCATCATCCGTACCTCCTGTTTTTCATTTCCGGCGCTGCCGGTTTGTTCTTACAGGTATGATGATACTGCATTTTTTCTTTATTTCCTAGCGTTTTACCGTCCCGTATTGGTAATATCCTGCCATTTGCTGCGGAACTGCGCCGGGGTGCAGCCGAATTTCTGGCGGAACACCTTGCCAAAGTAGCTCAGGCTGGCAAACCCGCAGTCCACGGCAATGGCGGTGATCTGCTGCCCGCTGCGCACCAGGCGGTCCGCCGCCATCTGCAGGCGGTAGCTCTGCAGGTAGTTCAGCGGGGTCACATGCAGGCACTGCTGGAAGGTACGGAACGCTTCCCGCTGGCTGCAAAAGCCTGCCGCGGCGATCTGCTCAATACGCAGCGGCTCGGCGTAATGTTCATGCACAAAGGCCAGCATCGCTTTGCACTTTTCATCGAACGCCGCCGCGCCGGGGCGGGCTTCGGGCCGGGGCAGCGCCAGCAGCCCCAGCCAGATCTCCCCCA